>ERZ832317.12-NODE-12-length-246741-cov-13.129857_pt1 | contig 246741 bp, 207 predicted proteins | sample MGYA00519695_ERZ832317 | MGnify/ENA primary metagenome ERZ832317 (study PRJEB31850, sample SAMEA3708726) | human gut metagenome | biome: human gut; feature: human-associated habitat; material: faeces | place: China | collected 2014 ...
ACTTGAACCTGCGGCATCTTGGTCCCAAACCAAGCACTCTACCAAACTGAGCTACGCCTCGTCGAGCACGTTTGTTATTATATCGCATCCATTCCATTTTGTCAACACCTTTTTTCATCTTTTTTTATCTTTTTTCAATTTTTTTGCTCAGCGTCCAAAACAGGCAACATTTTCCGCATAAACAGGCGGTTTGTCGCTCTCTTCCCTTGACTTCCATCCTAAAATTGTTTATCATTAAACAATATGAAGGCTTTCTTTTCATTGGCATCCGACAGCATTTCATAAGGTTATCTGAGAGCAGATTTTCTTTACTCTTTAATAAATAGAAGGAGGAATTTGTGATGAACAACAACGAAAAAACAATGGAAAAAATCGTTTCTCTGTGCAAAGGCAGAGGCTTTATCTTTGCAGGCTCCGAAATCTACGGCGGTCTTTCCAACACGTGGGACTACGGTCCGTTGGGTGTTGAGCTGAAAAACAACGTCAAACGCGCCTGGTGGAAACGCTTTGTCCAGCAGTCCCCATACAACGTCGGTCTGGACAGCGCCATCCTGATGAACCCGGAAGTCTGGGTTGCAACCGGTCATGTAGGCGGCTTCTCCGACCCACTGATGGACTGCAAGGACTGCAAGACCCGTCATCGCGCCGACAAACTGATTGAAGACTTCACCGGCAAATCCGCCGACGGCTGGAGCAACGAGCAGATGATGGACTTCATCAAGGAAAACGGCATCAAATGCCCGAACTGCGGCAGCACCAACTTTACCGACATCCGCCAGTTCAACCTGATGTTCAAGACCTTCCAGGGTGTCACCGAGGATGCCAAGAGCCAGATCTATCTGCGCCCGGAAACCGCACAGGGTATCTTTGTAAACTTTGCCAACGTCCAGCGCACCACCCGCAAAAAGCTGCCGTTCGGTATCGCACAGGTCGGTAAATCTTTCCGTAACGAGATCACTCCCGGAAACTTTACCTTCCGTACCCGCGAATTTGAGCAGATGGAGCTGGAGTTCTTCTGCAAACCGGACACCGACCTTGAATGGTTCCAGTACTGGAAGGACTTCTGCCACAAATGGCTGCTTGATCTGGGCATGACCGACGAAAACCTGCGCCTGCGCGACCACGATAAAGAAGAACTTTCCTTCTACTCCAAGGCAACCACCGACTTTGAATACCTCTTCCCGTTCGGCTGGGGAGAACTGTGGGGAATTGCAGACCGCACCAACTACGACCTGTCCCGCCACAGCGAGCACTCCGGCAAACCGCTGGAATACTTTGACCAGGAAACCAATGAGCATTACATCCCATACTGCATCGAGCCTTCTCTGGGCGCTGACCGTGTGGTACTGGCATTCCTGTGCGAAGCATACGACGAAGAGGTCGTGGATGCAGAAAAGAACGACACCCGTGTGGTCATGCACCTGCATCCGGCACTGGCTCCGTTTAAAGCCTGCGTCCTGCCGCTCTCCAAGAAACTGTCGGAGGAAGCTTCTGCCCTGTACGCCGAGCTGAGCGAGCACTTCATGGTCGATTACGATGAAGCCGGCTCCATCGGTAAACGCTACCGCCGTCAGGACGAAATCGGCACCCCGTTCTGCATCACCTACGACTTTGAGTCGAAGGAAGACGGCTGTGTCACCGTCCGTGATCGCGACACCATGCAGCAGGAAAGAATCCCGATGAAGGATTTGACCCACTACATCATCAAAAAGCTCAAATTCTAGCAGGCCAGCTTGAAGCCGGACACTGTTTTATTGAAACAGGTAAAACATCACAAAGCAGCAGAGGAATGTTCCGCGCGGAACATTCCTCTGCTTTTCTTTTTCTGCCAATCTACCCCTGATAAGGAATCGTATCCTTCGAGCCGGGCAGCAGCATCACCTTTTGAAAATAATCGCTCATCCCTGCGGCACGGTCGGTCGCTTCTTCTCCCTCTCCATGTACAAACGGACTGCCCTTTTCATCCAACGGGATGAGGGTGTCCTGCCCAAAGTAATCCTCAAACAGCTCGAACGGAAGGGTTTGGTTGGAGGGGAAGGCATAACCGGAAGGCGCCATCACATTTTTGTGCGGAAATGCCATATAGATGGAGCAAACCTGCCCTTTTACCGGAGAATCCTCCTCCTGTAACTGTGTTGCAAAACGATGGTAGCCCAAACCGAACCCAACACCTGCGGTATCTTTTTGCAGGACGTGCGCATTGCCAAACTGCCCGAAAAATTTTGCCTGCTTCGGCAGCTGCTCGATTGCAAAGCAGAGCTTTTCTGTCATCGCATCATCCCGCACCCGGTGCGCCTGCTCTTCATCTTCTGTTTCCTTGCGCACCTGATAAAATGTATAGGTCGCCGTTATATTCTTGGCATACTGCTGTGCCCACGCAAAATTTTCTCCAAACGCCTCCTGCATCTCCTGCGGATACTGCTCCATCGCCTTCGGAAGTTTTCCCAGCGCCTCCCCATCCGATGCCTTGAGTTTTTCAATCAGCGTTCGAATCTCCTGTGCCGGTGTCACACTCTCGTCCAGCAGCAGCGACAGACCGCGTGCGCTGGAGTTTGCCTGAAACTCGATGTCCAGCCCAAGGACGTGCAACTTGTGCTTCTGTGGCTGCTGTTGGTTGTATTCGTACAGCCACTGCCAGAATTCATACTCCTCCTGCGAATATGCCATTGTCCCCTTGAGCTCCTCCAGGAAAAATCGCAGGTTTTCCTCATTCCCCGTTCGGATATAATCATCCATCAGGAAGCCGTGTCCCATGCCTATTTCAAAAATCAGATAATCCACCTTCTGCTTCTCGTGAAAATACTGAATCAGCAGTTTTTTGGCTTCATAACCCTTTTGCTTGGCGTGCGTTTCCCCGCTTAAAAAGACGCGATAATCCGCATTACCAAACGCCCGGTTGGTGATTCCGTTTTCCCAGTCCAACTTGGTTGCGTACCGTTGCAGATATTCCTCCACACCCATCCGCTGCGGCTGACATCCGGTCAAACAGATGCCCAGCACCAACAGCAAAGCCAGCAGTACAGAAAGTTTTTTCATCTATTTTGTACCTTCCTTTTTGTTTTTCTATATTATATTCTAAATAATATTGTTTTTCAATATAATCGCTCTGCTTTTGGTGAACTTTCCAAATATTTCGACCCGATTTTATCCGATCTATAAAAACAAGAGCCGCAGTCGTTTGACTGCGGCTCTCCCTATCCTTCCGACCGAATCATCACCTGCACCTCAATGGGCGCCGATACTCCACCCTGTTCATCCAGCGCAGTCAGCACAAAGCGATCGGTTCCCTGCGCTCCCTCATTGGGCGTGTAAACACATTTCCCATCTGCAAATCGGACGCTGCCCTTGGCAGGCTTTCGCTGGATGGTGTAGACCACCTTCCCCTGCAAGCAGGACAGCGCTGCAAAGACCGGCGTCTGTCCGCTGGTGCAGCAAAAGACATCCTGCACCAACGGGCGCTGTGCAGTGTCCGGCTGCTGCCCGATTTGAAAGGTCGCACAAATTTTTGTGCTTTCCTTGCACAGCGGGATAAAACTGAACCATCCGGCTCCGGCTTGCTGTGCGCTGTCGTCCTGCACATAGCACAGCCGGTCCAGCTCACTGCGCAGGATGGTGTCGTACATCTGCACCTCCACACCGTCGAGCATCAGCCTGCCGCCGCTCTGTTTTGGCAAGGAGGTGATGGTGATAGCTGCAATCTCACCTGCGGGCAGTCCCAGCCGCATCTCCAGATATTCTGCCGACAGGGTCACACTGTTGCCCGGCGGTAGCAGCAGTGGACAGACCCTGCTTTCCATCGACGACTGTTGGCTTTTGCAGGCGGTGGTGTTCCCTGCCGCCTGCACCGGTGTGCCTCCCAGCAGCAGGAGCATCGCCAGCAAAAGCGCCATCCTGCGTGCGCTGTTTTGTAAAAAACTTCGTTTCATTTTGTTCCATCCTTTCCAAAGCTGCACATGGCATCTGTGATATTCTCAAGGATAGTATTCCTTTTGTTTGCACGCCTACCAATGGCAATCCTTTCTGCTGAAATTTTTGTCGAATGCTTCCAAAGCTTTTCAACAAAATTCCTATTTCAAGCGCATCGCTGTGACAAAATCTTCGGCAATCCTCCAGAGTTTTCCTCTGTTGTGGTCTTTTTGCCTTGCGGTTATTTACAAAAGTGCGTTTCTCCCTTATAATTTAAGGTATATAAATTTACTTTCTATCCCTGAAAGGATGGTGTCTTCATGTCACATCAAAACGTGCTGATCCTGGACTTTGGCGGTCAGTATAACCAGCTGATTGCGCGCCGCGTCCGTGATCTGGGCGTCTATTGCGAAATCATTCCCTTCAGAACCGCTACGGTGGAAAAGATTCGGTCCTACTCCCCGATCGGTCTGATCTTCACCGGCGGTCCAAACAGCGTTTATGCAGAAAACGCTCCTAAGATCGACCCTGCCATCTTCTCGATGGGCATTCCGGTGCTTGGTCTGTGCTATGGATGCCAGCTGATTGCACACACCCTCGGCGGCAAGGTCGAAACCGCTCCTTCCCGCGAGTTTGGAAAAACAGCCACCCATTTTGATACCACCTCCCCGCTGTTCCAGTCGCTGCCGGCTGAGGCGGTCACCTGGATGAGCCATGTGGATTATGTCGGAGCGCTGCCGGAAGGCTTTGTCAGCATCGCGCACACCGACCACTGCCCGGTTGCTGCTATGCAGAACCTGGAGAAAAAGGTGTTCGGCTTCCAGTATCACCCGGAGGTAGAACACACCGAAAACGGCAGCGGAATGCTGCGCAACTTCCTGTACAACGTCTGCGGCGCTGTGGGCGACTGGAGCATGAAGGACTACTGTAACACTGCGATTGAACAGGTTCGCCAGAAGGTTGGGGACGGCAAAGTTCTGCTGGCTCTTTCCGGCGGTGTGGACAGCTCGGTCGTTGCAAAGCTGCTCTCTAAAGCCATCGGCAACCAACTGACCTGTATCTTTGTTGACCATGGTCTGATGCGCAAAAACGAAGGCGACGAAATCGAAGCGGTATTCGGCAACGGCGACATCAATTTTGTTCGCGTCAACGCAGAGGAGCGTTTCCTCTCCAAACTGGCTGGCGTCAGCGAACCGGAAAGAAAGCGAAAGATTATCGGCGAGGAATTTATCCGCGTATTTGAGGAAGAAGCCAAAAAGATTGGCAAGGTTGACTTCCTGGCACAGGGCACCATCTATGCCGACGTTGTAGAATCCGGCACCGGTGATGCTGCTGTCATCAAATCTCACCACAATGTCGGCGGTCTGCCGGACTATGTCGACTTCAAGGAGATTATCGAGCCGCTGCGCCTGCTGTTCAAGGACGAGGTCCGCGCACTGGGCAGAGAGCTGGGTCTGCCGGATTATCTGGTCAACCGCCAGCCGTTCCCGGGTCCGGGTCTTGCCATCCGTGTCATCGGCGAGATCACCAAAGAAAAGCTGGACATCCTGCGCGAAGCAGATTTCATCTTCCGCGATGAGATTGCCAAAGCAGGTCTGGATAAATCCATCCACCAGTATTTCGCTGTTCTGACCGATATGCGTTCGGTCGGCGTCATGGGCGACTTCCGAACCTATGACTACACCCTCGCGCTGCGCGGTGTCACCACCTCCGACTTTATGACTGCCGACTGGGCACGCATCCCGTACGAGGTACTGGATAAGGTTTCGGTCCGCATCGTCAATGAAGTGGACCACATCAACCGCATCTGCTACGACATCACTTCTAAACCACCGGCAACGATCGAGTGGGAATAAAAATTACAACCCCGGAAAGCCCGTATTTATGCGGGTTTCCGGGGTTTTTCCATGTCTATTGAGTACAGATTGAGTACATTTAGGTTTTTATACCAGGAATAAACGCTATCATCTTGCTATCAAATCAGCTTTTCTGTATTCCCTTGCAGTTCCATTTCAATCAGCTCCAGATTTTCTCTTAGCTCATTGAGAGCATTAAGTGTCGGTTCGCTGTCACTGTCTCCATATTTGTCGGACATGAGTACATAGCCATTGTAGAGACTTTCCCAACGAAGTAGATTCTGTAAAATGGATTTATCCTGTAATACCACACTGAGGTTATCCAATTGGATGACCTCTTCTTTTTTTGCCTGGTCGCAGGAGAGTGCCAGATAAGTCCCGAAAACTGTATTGGGCTGAAACCGAACGGTGGCGGCGTCCAGAAGGTTATCTTCCCCACGCTCACCCCCAATGGACAGGATGCCGGACTTGTGCCACAGCATCAGCAAGCCCATCAGATCGCCTTTGGTTTCCATGTGAATGATGTCAGAATGGGAATCGCTGAGAGCGCCGCTGTTGACCCGTAACGCTTCTGCAATTCGCTCAATCTGCTGGGACTGGGGCTGCATTTTATTTATTTCATATTTTCGGATGGACACAGGATGGATACCGGTCAATTCAGCTAACTGTGCCTGCGTCATACCTCGCTGTTTGCGAAAATATTTAATTTTATCACCAACTGTAAGCATTAAAAATCCCCTTTCGATCCTCTTTTCATTTAGTATAGCACGGATAGAGCGAATAAGCTACAAAATTTTCGAAAATTATCAAAAATGGGTTGACGTAGCGAATTCGCTACGCTATAATGAATGTAGCGATTAAGCTACAACAAATAAAAAGGAGGATACCATGATGAAAGAGCAAAGCTTTATCACAGCCAAGGAACTGGCAGAGATGCTGAACATCTCCACGGGACACGCTTACAAGGTGATTCACAGGCTGAATGATGAACTGGCACAGAAGGGGTATCTGACCTTCTCAGGCAGAATCCCCCGAAAGTACCTGGAAGAGCGCTGCTACGGTCTGGGAGAGGGGGTGAGTGCCTGATGACCACAGAGAAAGACCCCAAAACCGGGAAATGGCTGATCCAATACCGTTATAAGGATTGGACAGGCAAGAATCGCAAGTCCACAAAACGAGGCTTCAAGACCAAGCGGGAGGCAGAAGAATGGTATCGGGATTTCCTGATGAAGCAGAGCCAGAGCTGTGACATGAAATTCAAGGATTTTACCGAGCTCTACGCAGAAGATATAAAACATCGACTCTGTGAGCACACCATGATCAACAAGATGTATGTGATACGGGATAAGCTGATTCCCTACTTTGGAGAAAAACGTATCAACGAGATTACAGCGGCTGATATCCGGGTCTGGCAGAACCAATTGATTCAGCAGGGGTACAAGCCAACTTATCTTAAGTCCATCAACAATCAACTTTCAGCTATCTTCAACTATGCAGTCAAATATTATGAGCTGAAAGACAATCCCTGCCGCAAGGCTGGCAGCATGGGGAAAGCCAAGGCAGATGAGATGGAAATCTGGACAAAGGATGAGTTTCAGCAGTTTGCTGACTGTCTGATGGATAAACGGATTTCCTGGCTGGCGTTTCAAATCCTTTTCTGGACAGGAATCCGTATTGGTGAGCTGTTGGCTCTTACCTTTGGAGACGTGGACTTGGACGGAAAGGTTATCACCATTAGTAAGTCCTATCAACGCTTGAAAGGTAAAGATGTCATTACACCACCTAAAACCCCAAAAAGCAACCGCAGAGTCAATATTCCTCAATTTTTGGCAGATGACATTCGGGACTACAAAGAAAGTCTCTATGCTCCGCAACCAGAGGATCGGGTGATTCCAGTAGCAAAGACTTTTCTGGAAAAGGAGATGAAACGAGGAATAAAGCTCAGCGGAATGAAAAAAATTCACATTCATTCGCTCCGTCACAGCCATACCAGCCTTCTGATTGAGATGGGAGTTTCTCCCAAGGAGATTGCAGAACGCCTGGGACACGAGAATATCGAAACCACACTGAACACCTATTCTCATCTGTACCCAGACAAACAGGAGCGTCTAGCGGAGCAGCTGGATCAGTTTCATAACGGAAAAAAGGAGATGGAAGAAAAATGAATCGGTATCAAGACCACAACAGAACACGAAATAAAACAGTAAGTTTTCGCTTGACACCGAAGGAATACCGTCAGATGGAGGAGCGAATCAAGATAACGGGACTTCCTAAAAATGAGTTCATAATCCGTTCCATGCTGGAACAGCACATCAGTATCCGAGTTGGTAAATTTGAAAGTGACCGGCTGAGTCTGGAGGTGCGTCGGCTGAAAGATGTTCTAAATGGAGTAAAAGTCCCAGAAGAAGCGGTCGATTTGCTATTAGAATGCAGAGCACTGATGGAGCAGTTGCTCCAGATTACCAATGCGGAAAAGGAGGAGTTTTATGACTGATGAGAAAAAAGAAAAAATGACTGCCCTAATCCCGTCTGTTGGCGCAGACGGAGGACAGCCACCGTTATGTAACGAAACCATTTTAACAGATAATCAGCAAGATGGCAACCATGAAAGCGTTGAAATGGAGGAAATGAAAGCTTGGTTCCGGCAAATGCGTCAGATGAACAGTCCAGATTATCTGCATACTGTATCGCTGACAGAGTTGTATGATACGGTTTATAGAAGCAGAACGCCTGTAATTGAGAATCTGCTCTATACAGGAGCATATATCCTTGCCGGAGCGCCCAAAATCGGAAAATCCTTCTTAGTGGCGCAGTTTGCCCACCATGTTAGTACCGGACAGCCTATCTGGGAGTATGAGATCAAACAACCCGGAGCGGTACTCTATCTGGCTTTGGAGGATGATTATCAGAGATTGCAGGAACGTATGGCCCGAATGTTTGGTGTGGAAAGTGATGGAGAACTTTTCTTTGCTGTAAGCGCCAAACAGGTTGGCAATGGATTGGATGAGCAGTTGGCTTTCTTTCTTCGGGAACACCCCAGCACCAGACTGGTAATTGTGGACACCTTGCAGAAGGTGCGTGAGATGTCAGGAGATGCTTACAGCTATGCTGGTGACTATGAGATTATCAGTCGGCTGAAAGCTTTTGGAGAGCAAAACGGAGTGTGTGTACTGATTGTTCATCACACCAGAAAGCAGCCAGCCGGGGACAGTTTTGAAACGATTTCCGGTACTACAGGATTGCTGGGATGTGCTGATGGAGCCATTCTGATGCAAAAGGAAAAACGTACCGATAATAAAGCTTCACTGGACATTGTAGGTCGTGACCAACCAGATCAGAAAATTCATCTGATACGAGATGAAGTGACTCTGCAATGGAATTTTGAAAAGGCAGAACGACAGCTGTGGAAAGAGCCGCCAGACCCTATTCTGACAGAAGTATCTAAGCTTGTAACAGCAGAATACCCCCAATGGAAAGGCAGCGCTACGGAGCTTGCAGAGGCGTTACGACTGTCTATTCAGCCCAATGCATTGAGTAAGAAGCTCAATGTTAAAGCTGGAAAACTGATGCAGGAGTTTGGTATACGATATGAAAATAATCGCAGTCGGACAGGAAGCAATATTACCTTGACCTTGGTAACGACCGAAACAACCGGAGAGGAGTGTGCGAAGATATGAAAAAAAGAATTTTCGAAAATGGCATCTATTATGTGCTGGTGGGTGACTACTATGTGCCGGAGCTGAGTTTGCCCGACGAGACCAGATCGATTGGAAGATAGGGGCGACTCCATCGGGAGTATCTGAGAATGACAAATCCAGGCATATTCAGTGATTTAATTCTCACGGGAAAACTCTGGACATACCTTGCTGATCTCAACGAGCAGGCTGAGAACCGGTTATTCCTGATTATTCAGCAGATGAAGAAGCGAGAGGGCATTACCGAACAGCTCAAGGAAAAGAATCAAATGGCATGGGTTGGAGCGATGAACAGCATTCACAATCGTGCAGAGGAGATTGTAAAATATGAGATGATTTATAGCCCTGTAGGAGGTGGTATGTGAGATAAAAGATGTTTACGAGCTGCCTTTCCCGGACAAGCGGATGAGATAACAGAATAAAACAACGAAAACGATGTGTTCAATTTGGACACATCGTTTTTTATAATTTCGCAACTTGGTAACTGAGCGTGATTAGCTCAAGTAATGCCACGTAAGGCTGATTACCGCTTCATTACAGATTAGGTTTGAACCGCTGAACAGCATTATCAGTGCAACACTGTTTTTGTAGTCGAACATATTGTAGCAAGCAATGCTTGTGGCTATCCATAACCACAAACTGCTTGTTGGTGCAGCAGCCCCAAACCCCATTGAACAACATCTTGGATGTTGGCTGTGCCCACCGTTGGTGTGCTTTCAGTGTAACCTTGGTTTTCAAATTTACAGATTTTCTCACAGCGAAAGATTATATTTTTCCAAATGTGGCGGTTGTGACGATGGTGACGATACAAATTGCCCCTGGTTCGCTCTGTGTTTCATCATCACAACCGTCACCATCGTCACACAATAGTTTAGTGCAGATATTCTCTCTGGATATTGTCAGCAGCTTTGCTACGTAGCCATCATCGGCAGATGATGTTCTGGTGGATTGGGGGTCACCCCAACAAGCAAATTTGCGAAGAATGGTCCAACGGACAATTCGAGAAAATGAGTGAACCTGTACAGGGTTACACTGCTTGCCAATTTGTGAATCCTACGCATTCTTCACAGACTTTCATGTTTGGGGAAATACTTACTTGAACAAAAAACTGAATTATAAGAAAAAGAAAAAAACTCTGCAAACACAAAAATTCTTCTCCCTTTTTGAATGTAATTGTGCTATAATTTAGATTAGAACTTTTTAAGCAATAGTTTTGAAGATGGAGGTCAAGTATGGACGTAACCTATAATAAGCTTTTCAAGCTGTTGATAGACAAAGAAATGAAAAAAATGGAGTTTGCAAAAGACGTTGGTATCAGTCCGAATACCCTCGCAAAACTTTCAAGGAATGAGCTTGTTTCTATGGAAGTCATCGTACGCATTTGCAGAAAATTAAATTGCGGCATCGAAGATATTATGGAAGTCCTTCCCGAAACAAGAGAAAGATCATAAGGGGGACTTTTGATGGACAATACATATCTATATAATGCATCTTTAACAAGAGAACCATTTTTGTTTTATGAGATGCGAACAACGGCAAAATTATTATGCAGTGGCTTGAGTGAAGAAAATGTTGTTGAACAGATTACAAACGACAATCTTTTTCAATATCCGACAGAAAAGTCGGTCGCTCGAATGGCAAAGGCTTGCTTAAAGCGACTGGCTGCTATGGATGATAATGACTTGGTTAGAGCGATTGCGCAGCAGCCGACTGATGTAGCCAAGCAAATTTGTCTATATGCCATGATGAAACAGAGTCGTTTGATGTGGGAATTTATGCTGACGGTTATTGGCGAGAAGTACCGATTAAAGGACAGCTCTTTTGGTAGGATTGATTTGAATACCTACTTTATGAGATTGCAGGAACAGGATGATGCGGTGGCTACTTGGAGTGAAGGTACGATCACGAAACTGAAGCAAGTACTGGCAAAAGTTCTCGTAGAAAATGAGTATCTGGATAATATTCGTGCAGACCATTTGAATTCAGTGTATCTGCATCCGATTTTGGAAAATGCAATCAGAAGCCATGGTGACCGGATGGTTTTGCCGGCTTTCAACTGCTTCTCACAAGGAGGATACAAGATAGATGAGTAATATTGAAGAACGTTTAGATAAAGTCAGAGAGCTGATACAGGAACCTGAATTTTTAGAAGGTAAGGGACTCAGCAATGAAGTGAATATTCGCATTTTTTGTTACAACCCGGAAGATGAAATGGCAGTCCGCCATTTTATCGAGCAACTGGAAACCGACCACTCTCTATCCTGCCGCCTGAGAATTTGTAATCTGTATCAGACATTCCTTTCTATCTGTGAGGATATGGGTATTACAGATGCGATTCCGGATATGGAAGCGGAGGACGGAAGTATCTTTCTTTTGGAACAGCTCCATTCTGCTATTGGCGAGGGTGAGTTTATAGAGAAAATCCAGTTTGAGCCGCATGAGTGCGGTGATGTGCTGATGCTTACCGGTGTGGGTGAAGTTTTCCCGTTTATGAGAATCCATTCTCTGCTGGAAGCACTGCAACCTCATTTTTCGGATGTACCGATTCTGGTAATGTATCCAGGTGAGTTTGATGGTCGCCATGTAAAGTTGTTTAACAGATTACAGCCCAATGATTATTACAGGGCGTTCAATGTGGTATAAGGGGGTACGATTGTGATTATTCGTGATATGTTTGCCGATGACATCAACCGTAAAATCAATGGTGTTATTAAAGTCGATCAGGCTGCGGACGATGTGATCGAGCAGGAATTAAATGAGTATGTTATTACAAAGGAATTGAAGAAGCACTTCATTACCTTTTTTAATTATTATAGTGATGCTCTGGATGAGCCGACCGCTGATACCGGCGTGTGGATTTCCGGATTCTTTGGAAGCGGTAAATCCCACTTCTTGAAAATGCTGTCCTATCTACTGGAGAATAAAGAGGTCAAAGGGATTCATAGTGTTGAGAGATTCCGCAGGAAGTTTGAAGATGACCCTGCAACCTATATGCTGATTGACCGTTCCACGAAGGTGCAGACAGAGACGATTCTGTTTAATATTGATATTGAGGGTTCCATCAATAAAGACAAAACTGCTGTTCTGCGTGTGTTTGCTAAAACCTTCTATAACCATCTGGGCTTCTTTGGTGAGAACCTGAAGGTTGCCAAACTGGAACAGTATATCGACCAACAGGGAAAGACCACTGAGTTCCGCCGTGTCTTTGAAGAAAAGAAAGGGATGCCCTGGGTGGACTCCCGCAAAGCATTTGCCTTTAATGGAAAATATATCATTCCTACTCTGGTGGAAGTCCTGGATATGAGCGAGGAAGATGCCAAGGCTTGGTTCAATGATAAATCTGCCACAGAGTTTTCCATTGCTCAGCTTGTAGAGGATATTAAGGATTACCTAAATACTAAACCGAACAACTTCCGTTTGCTGTTTATGGTGGACGAAGTGGGTCAGTATGTCGGAACGGATACCGATATGCTTTTGAATCTCCAGTCCCTCGTTGAGAAAATCGGCAGTGAGTGCGGTGGTAAGGTGTGGGTTGTCTGCACCGGACAGGAAGCTATTGATGAAATTATTAAAGTCCGTGCTGACGAGTTCTCCAGAATTCAGGCTCGATTCAAAACCCGTTTGAGCCTTTCTTCCTCATCTGTGGATGAAGTCATTCAGAAGCGTATTCTGAAAAAGAACAATGAAGCCGAGTCCAAACTGGAAGCAGTTTATGAAAAGAACGACTCTGTTCTCCGTAATCTGTTCAGTTTCACAGACTCCATTTTGGATATTAAAGGTTATTCTGGTTCCAGAGAGTTTGCCGTGAATTTCCCATTTGTGCCTTATCAGTTCATCATCATGCAGAAGGTTTTTGCAGAAATCCGCAAGCATGGTAATTCCGGCAAGCATCTGTCCGGCGGTGAACGTTCCATGCTTTCCGGCTTCCAGGAAGCAACCCAGAAAATTCAGGACAAGGACGAGTATGCCCTCGTTCCGTTCTTCCGTTTTTATGATACCGTACATACTTTCCTGGATAGCTCCATCCGTCGTGTAATTGAACGCTGCCAAAAGGCTGCTGATAATGGTGATGGCATCGAAGCACAGGATGTGGATGTGCTGAAACTACTGTACCTGATTCGTTACATTGATGATATTCCTGCCAATCTGGACAATATTGTGATTTTGATGGCAGACGATATTCGTATGGACAAGATCACCATGCGTGAGACTGTCCGTGAATGTCTGAACCGGCTTATGAGCCAGAACTATATCGGAAGAACTGGAGAAGTTTACAATTTCCTGACCGATGAAGAACAGGACATTCAGCGAGAAATCAAAAACACGCCGGTCGATACGGCTTCTATCGTTGACCGGATTGGGCAGATGATTTTCGGAGATATTTTTACCACCAAGAAATATCGCTACGGCAAATATGACTTCGCCTTCGACCAGATGGTGGATGGTATTACCGTTGGCAATATCACTGGTGGGATGCGCCTGCGCTTCCTGACGGTTGCAACTGACAATCCGGAAAAATCCGAGCTGCGACTAATGACGGATTCCAAGGGCAAGGAAGCCATCGTTGTGCTGTCGGATACCCCTTATTATGAATCTTTGGAAAGTGCCATGAAGATTCGTAAGTATGTCAAACAGCGTAATGTCAACCAGCTTCCGAAATCTGTTCAGGACATTATTCGTGACCAGCAGGAAGAAGCCAATAAATATGAACAGACTGCGATGGAAGATTTGGTTAAAGCCATCGAATCCGCACAGTTCTATGTGGATGGTGAACATATCGAACTTAAAGGTGGAAACGCCAAGAGTAAAATTGATCAATCTCTGGAATATTTGGTGTCTCATGTGTATAGTGAACTTTCTTTGATTGAGAAAAACGCTGATACTGATGCAGATGTTATTGAAATCCTGACTGGTGCTGAAAATATCATGTCTGGTATGGAGCCGAACCGAAGTGCAGCTGCCAAGATCGAAGAATATCTGGAAATGCAGGCAATGAAAAATCTGCCGACCTCTATGGCAGACATTCAGAGCCGTTATAGTGCGATTCCTTACGGCTGGAAAGAAATTGACATTGCTGCGGTGGTTGCCCGTCTGATTTATGACCAGAAAGTTACCATCAAATATGCAGGTTCTACCATTCAGCCGGATAACCCGAAGCTACCGGATATGCTTCGTAAAAAAAGCGAGATTGGTAAGACCAGCATCAGCAAGCGTCAAATGATTACCGCCACAAAGATGCGGGCTGTCAAAGAGCTGCTGCGTGAATATTTCGATGTCATGGATGTGCCGGACGATGAGGATGGTCTGGTGGCATTTGTGGTTCAGAACTTCAGTGAACTGAAAGATCACTATACCGAACTGAAAGGCAGATATGAAGGTCATAAATATCCGGAGCAGAGCCTTGTAACTGCTTCCATTGAGCAGATGGAGAAAGTTCTCTCCCAGAGAAAAGACAACATCGCTCTGATTGATGCCATTCTGAAAGAGGAAGATAATCTTTTTGACAATAAAGAAAAGATACAGCGTGTTGAGGGATTTTTCAAAAATCAGGTGCAGGTATTTGATGCCGCCGTTAAGATGGAGGATGACCTGAGAAACGATCTGCATTATCTCAGCAAGGAAACAGAAGCCAACGACGCCCTAAACCAGATTCGTTTGATTACTGTGGTTGAGAAAGATCCCAAAAATATTTACCGCAGAATCCCGGAACTCAATGGTCTGATGGAGAAAGTCCGGGAAGGACATGGTAGATTGCTGGATTCTAAACGTGCCGAGCTGCTGGAGATCGTCCGTCAGTGTATGGCAGAGGTTCATACCCTTTCCGACGGCAATGTGGACTGTACTGAACTGGTAAGAAAAGCTGATACCTATTTCGACCAGCAGAAAAAGAAAATCAGCGAGCTTCAAAGCCTTGCCCTGTTGGACGGTCTGGTTCCGCAGATTTGGTCTTATAAAGATGACATCTGTGACCGTATCGAGACAGCAAAGCAGCCGCCGAAGCCGGTGGAGAAAAAGCAACCGGATACTCCGGCAAAAGCTGCTCCGAAGAAAGTGATTAAGAATGTGTACCGTCAGATGGCGTTCCCTGCAAAGACCTTGGAGAGTCAGGAAGATATTGACGCTTATGTAGAGCGTATGAGAAGTTACCTGACTGCGATGATGAAGGATTGCGATGGAATCACGCTGAAATAAGGAGATTGTTATGGACAAGAATGCAATAAAAAAATTCGCTGTCTGGGCACGTCGGGAATTGATTGAGCGTGTATCCCAGAAGGCGATGCAATATGGAATTGAAAAGGATAATATCGTTGATGCTGCAGCTGACAGCATCAACGGAAAAGTCCTGACTGATACACAGAAGAATCAGCGCAGAGCATTGATTTCTCAGATCAATGCCAAAGGCTATGAGGAAGTGATGGAGGAGGTTGCCTACACCTGGTTCAACCGCTTGATTGCCCTGCGCTTCATGGAGGTCAACGGCTATCTCCCTACTCGTGTGCGTGTGTTCACGGACGAGGAAAACAACTTCAAGCCGCAGATTATTGACGAAGCCCTGCATCTGGATTTGGATGGCTTGAATATGGAGAAAGTCTATGAGTTCAAGAACGCCAACCAGACAGAAGAACTCTACAAATATCTGCTGATCACCCAGTGCAACGCCCTGAATAGCGTTCTGCCGGGAATGTTCCAGCGTATTTCCGACTACACCGAGCTGCTTCTTCCAGATAACCTGCTTCGTGAAGGCAGCGTCATCGAGCAGATGATTTCCACCATCCCAGAGGAAGATTGGCAGGATGCAGTTGAAGTTGTTGGATGGTTGTATCAGTACTATATTACGGAACTGAATGAACAAGTTTACGATGGAACCTTATCTAAAAACCGTATCCAGAAAGAATTGTTGCCAGCAGCAACTACCATTTATACCCCGGACTGGGCTGTACGTTATATGGTAGATAACTCTCTTGGGCGTTTGTGGCTGGAAGGTCACCCTGATGATGAGCTTAAGTGCGGTTGGAAGTATTATCTGGAGGAAGCGGAACAAAAGCCTGAAGTGCAGGCACAACTGGCAGAAATTCGCAAAGAATACGCCGCTATGACCCCGGAGCAGATCAAGTGTATTGACCCTTGTTGCGGTTCCGGTCATATCCTCGCCTACCTGTTTGATGTGCTGGTGCAGATTTACGAGAGCTACGGCTACACCACCCGTGAAGCGGTGGAAAGTATCGTGAAGAATAATCTCTACGGTTTGGACATTGACGATCGTGCGGCGCAGCTCGCCTATTTTGCGGTGATGATGAAAGCCCGCCAGTATGACCGCCGATTCTTTAGCCGCCAGATTCAGCCAAACGTCTATGCGATTCAGGAGAGTAACGGTGTTGACCGCTATGCACTGGAATACTTCTGCAATGGCGATGCCAAGCTGAAAGCGGCGATGGACAGTATTATCACAGAAATGAACGATGCCAAGGAGTACGGTTCTATTCTGAATATTACCCCTGTGGATTTTACTGCTCTTTATGCCCGTTTTGACGAGGTTCGGGACGACATCAGCATGAGCAAAGAGAGTGTGCTGAATAATCTGCTGCCATTGGTACAGGTGGCAGAAGCACTGTCACAGAAGTATGATGTGGTCGTGACAAATCCACCATATTTGGGAAGTAGTCGTTTTTCTCCGGTGTTGGATAATTACATTAAGACAAATTATGCTGATGTTAAGAGTGACCTCAGTATGGTAATGTACAAGAAAGCTATTGCAAAGTTTTCCAAAAAGAACGGTTTTGTTGCGTTTATTACTACATCATCATGGATGTTTTTAACCAGCTTTGAAAAGCTTCGCAACTACATAAGAGATAATGCGGCCATATCCTCAATCGTTGATTTTGGAACAGAATTGTTTGATGGAAAAGTTGGACATAACCCAATAGTTGCGTGGGTAACGGTAAACAGTAGAATTGATTACACATTGAAGGCGGTTCGCCTGGTTGATTATTGTTATTCTCGCAGGGACGAAAAGGAACCCGAATATTTTAATCAGGCAAATCACTATATCTCTCAGCAGTCCAATTTTTCAAAAATCCCAGGGTCGCCGGTAGCATATTGGGTGAGTGAAGCGTTAGCTGCAAGTTTCTGTAAAGGAAGAAGCATGGATGAAATTGGAGCTTCTCGCAGCGGGATGCAAACAGGTAATAATGATTTATTCTTACGTTTTTGGTTTGAGGTTTCTGTTTCAAAAATAAAGTTCGGCACAAAACAATCAGATGATATTACAAAAGTAAATGGCAAATGGTTTCCTCAACCAAAAGGTGGCGCATATAGAAAGTGGTATGGAAATTTTGAATATGTTGTGAATTTCGAGGATAATGGCGAAGCCTTACGCCATTATCCTGGAACCAGTATTATAAAAAATCCGCAGTATTATTTTAGAGAAGGTATAAGTTGGTCGCATACAACCTCAAAATCATTTTCGGCAAGATATATGCCGATTGGTTGCATTTTTAATGTAGAGGCTCCGAGTTTTTACCCCAATAAAAACACCTCCCTAATATATGTTCTTGGATTTGTAAACACAAAAGTTTTAGATAGACTGTTCGGGGCAATTAGCCAGACTATGCATTATATGGCAGGAGATATGGCAAAAATCCCTGTAATCTTTCGTTCTCCAAAAGAAAACGATATTGCTTCTTTTGTAAGAGAAAATATTGATTTATCTAAGACGGATTGGGATTCCTTTGAAACAAGCTGGGACTTTATCGTTCATCCCCTTGTAATGTATCGCCAGACCGAAACCACAGAAAATGTAAAAATCAAAGATTTTTTTGAACTGTGGAGGCAGGAATGTGACTATCGGTTTGAGAGGCTAAAAGCGAACGAGGAAGAACTCAACCGTATCTTCATTGACATTTACGGCTTGCAGGATGAGCTGATCCCGGAAGTTGAGGACAAGGATGTGACCGTCCGTAAGGCTGACTTGCAGCGTGACATCAAGAGCCTGATTTCCTATGCGGTGGGCTGTATGTTCGGCAGATACTCTCTGGATGTAGAGGGGCTTGCTTATGCAGGCGGCGAGTGGGATGCCGGTAAGTACAAGACCTATCCGGCAGACAAGGACAATATTATCCCAATTTGCGATGACGAATATTTTGATGATGATATTGCAGGTCGCTTCGTGAAGTTCATAGAGGTGGTTTATGGCAAAGACACACTGGACGAAAATCTGAAGTTTATTGCTGATGCGCTGGGAGGAAAAGGACAGCCGAGAGAGGTCATCCGAAATTATTTCCTGAATGACTTTTACGCTGACCATTGCAAGATTTACCAGAAACGCCCGATTTACTGGCTGTTTGACAGCGGCAAGAAGAACGGCTTCAAAGCGCTCATCTATATGCACCGCTATCAGCCGGATACCATTGCCCGCATCCGTACCGATTATGTGCATGAGCAGCAGAGCCGTTACCGCACCGCCATTGCAGATCTGGAAAACCGTATTGCCAATGCGTCCACCAGCGAGCGTGTGAAGCTGAACAAAGCATTGACGAAACTGAAAGATCAGGATGCCGAGCTGAGAAGCTACGAAGAAAAGATCCACCATCTGGCAGACCAGATGATTGCCATTGATCTGGACGATGGCGTCAAGGTCAACTATGCAAAATTCCAGGATGTATTGGGCAAAATAAAATAAGGGGGCGATTGTATGAAACTAAATCGTATATCAGTCAAAAATTTTAAAGGGTTTCAAGAACTGCAATTGGATTTAGATGGGAAAAGTACTGTGATGTTTGGTATAAATGGTACTGGTAAATCCACTGTTCTCTCTGCGATAAATTATTGCTTTTGGCTTTGGTTGAATCGCTTGAATCCAGCACAAGGAACGGCCTATCGTTCACTTGATAGCAAATTAGTTCGCCATGGTAGCTCCGAGCTTGAAATTTGTTGTACTGTGGAAACTGGTGACTGCACACATGAGCTAACCAGACGCTATACTAAGTCACGTACAGGAAAAAAAGCTACTTCTATTTCTGAAAAGAAAGAATACGATGAATTTGTTGATACCTTTCGTGAGATGTATTTGACAGAAGATGAAAATATGCCTGTTTTCGTAAATTATGGTACAAATCGAGCAGTGCTGGATATACCGCTGAGAATTCGTCAAAAACATCAGTTCTCAAAGTTAACAGCCTTAGAACGTGCCATTGAAAATGAACTTGATTTTAGAACTTTTTTTGAATGGTATCGTAATCAAGAGGATATTGAAAACGAATATATTAGAGAAACTGGAGACCAAAATTATCAGGATAAGTATCTGAAATGTGTGCGTAGTTCAATTGAGACTATGCTTGGTAATGTCAGTGATCTTAAGGTAAAACGTAGTCCCCTTAGAATGGTTGTAAAAAAAGAATCCGTTGAAATTGCAGTTGATCAGCTTTCTGATGGTGAAAAGTGTACTTTAGCTCTTTTTGGTGATCTTGCACGAAGAGTAGCTATGGCTAATCCAAATCGTGATAATCCATTAGACGGATCAGGAATTGTGCTCATTGATGAAATAGAGTTGCATATGCATCCTTTGTGGCAAAGACGTGTGTTGAATGTTTTGCGAGAAGTATTTCCTAATATTCAATTTATTGTTACCACACATTCTCCTCAAGTTTTAGGAGAGGTGTGTAGTGATTATATGGTGCTTAAACTATCCACTACTCCTGAGGGAAAAGGAAATATTGAGGAAGTGTCAACATATGGGAAGGATGCCAACTGGATTTTAAAATATGATATGGACACACCGGACCGAGCAAAGCCAGTATTAATGAAATTTAAGAATTTTTATGATGCATTGGATCAAATGGATTATAAGAATGCTCAAAAGATACTGGATGATTTGCGGGAGATGATCGGTGAAGATGCGGAGCTAACTTCTATGCAGGTTCAGCTTGATATGAATTCACTTTGAGGTTTTGTCATGATAGAAATAAAAAAAGGAAAAGAGCCACCGGAGCTAATAGCCTATCGTAAGACAGAGTATGCTACTTACGATAACATGCCAAAGGAGGTTCATGATGCTGTTCTTAAAAGTTTAATTCAAGAGCAAGGGAATCTATGTGCATACTGCATGTGTCGAATTCCACAAGAAAAGAAAAAACCATCCGCTACTATTGAACATTGGAATCCGCAAAGTAAGACATCCAATAATACAGCATTGGATTATCGAAATATGCTTGCTGTATGTAGTGGTAATAGGGGATGTAGATCTAAGAAAGATATGACTTGTGATGCCAAGCGAGGAAATACATCCCTTACAGTTAATCCATTAAATGCATCAACATTATCGAGCATATCATATAAATCGGATGGAACCATTTTTTCACCTAATTTGAATATCAATTCAGATTTAGATATTACCTTAAATTTGAATTGCTCTTGCGTTGGGTTAGTTGAAAATCGCCTAAGAGCGCTACAAACGATGCTGAGAGAGTTAAAGAAAAAACATCCAAAAGGAGACATTACATTGACTTGTTCAAGAATGCTGGAAAAATACCAGTCGCAAACTCCAAAAACTCCTTATTTGGGTATACTTATGTGGTGGTTACAAAAACATATGAGCAAAGGATAAGGTTGGATAATGATATGGATATAGAAAAAGTAATACAAGACCTAAACCGCAGATTTGCTGCACCTTTGCCGGAATATTATTATCGCCGCATCATTTTCTGGCATGATGAGGACAGGGAGTTTGAGGACAAGCTGGAGGAAATTCAGCTGGACAATGCCAAACTGGTTGCTTTGAACACCAGCAACTCCTTTATGGTGAAAAAGCTGTTATCTAACGATGACCTGATCAGTAACTATCTTGTCTACAACCCTCTTTCCTTTGATAAGCCGGATGATGACTGGCTGATTGACGTGAAGTTGTACAGTGAAGAATTCCGTGCGGATCTGATTTCCATGTGGATGGATGAGATGGGCTTGGTATCGAATTTCTCTATGAGAAAAGAGGTCAAGCACTATCGAAAATTCTTTAATGCCAAGGATCGCCGGGCAAAGGTAGCAGCTCAGAGTAAAACTCCGGAGAAACCGGCGCAGCTGCACATGGCTGTCATGGCGGCAATCTGCGGTATCAAAGACCCTCAGCCAAATCAGATCATGCAGTGTGTGTTTCGTGCCGGTCTGGATAAGCAGAACAACCAGGTCTATCAGGACTTTGTAAATTACGGGGCGCAGGATGCTTTCTGGGCGATGGTGCGCCAGGGAACCGGCTACTGCGAGGAGGAAGGCGACATCGGACAGCTGGCAATTCATTTGCTGCTGACTGCATCTACTCGCACTATGTTCCCAGAACATCTGGCTGGCTTAGAAAGATTCCTGTCCCTTCCCCATCAGGCATATTGCTATGACTTTGTTTCTGACTGGCTGCGGAGTGAGGATAATCATCAGCTTTATGAAATCGCTCGTTATGTGGAGGAAGAAGCCCACTTGCCGAAGCGGTTCAGCCAGCTGGCACTGGAAGATTTGGTGGATACCGAGTGTTTTCCGTGCATCAATGAAATCATTCTGACAAAGCTGATGACAGAAATCAGCAATCAAATCATTGATGCGGATGTCATTACGAGAATAGTGGAAAAGCGCCGCACCTGTGTCTGGTATGAGGAGTTTGCCAACTTCTATGAGGGAATCTTGCAGGTGGCGAATATGCAGGAGTTCTTCAAAGAACACTCTGCCGGTTTCCACACGGCACAGGCTCGTGAGGTATGGAAGAACTACACCAACGATTATTACAGGATGGATCGCTATTATCGGCAGTTCCAGCTCTGCTTCCAGAGAAGCCTGGAAACCTCCAATATGTTGTTGGATGATCTGTTCAAACACGTTGTGGACAAGGTAGAGGGGCTTTATTCTCATTGGTTTTTGGGTGAACTGGGAAGTAACTGGTCGGATGTGTGCGCCGATGAACTAGCACAGTATGGAAAGATACTGGAAATACCCCGGCAGGAGGACTTCTATCGTTCCCGCATCAAAAATTCAGATTCCAGAATATTTGTCATTATCTCGGATGCCATGCGCTATGAGGTGGCGGCTACCCTTGCGGAAGAACTTGAGCGAGAGAACCAGAGCCAGGTGAAGCTGGCGAATATGCAGAGCATTTTCCCATCGATCACTAAGTTTGGTATGGCTGCGCTACTTCCGCACACGAAGCTGTCTATCGAGGTGAAGAACGATGTTCTGACCGTTTTGGCTGATGGGCAGTCTACCGCAAGTACCAACCGTGACAAGGTGCTGAAAGCGGCTAATCCTGCAAGTGTGGCGTTGCAGTACAAGAACATCATCGGCATGAAACGTGCCGAGAGAAGCGCCTTGGTGAAGGGTATGGATGTTGTGTACATCTACCACGATACCATTGATGAAGCAAGCCATACCTCTGATACCGCTGTTTTCACGGCTTGTGAGAAAGCAGTTTCTGAACTAAAAAACATGGTGCGTATTATTGTAAATGAGTTTGGCGGCACGAATATTCTGATTACCGCAGACCACGGGTTCCTGTACACATACAGTCCCCTCAACGAGGATAACAAGGCGGACAAAACCAGCTTTAACAGCATGGATGTGGAATATGGCAGACGATACGCCATTATGCAGAAGGGTGCTTCGCCAGATTATCTGATGCCGGTGAAATTCCTGGATGGAGAAACCGAGTTTGAAGGTTTTGCGCCGAGAGAAAACATCCGTATCAAGATGAATGGCGGCGGGTTGAACTTCGTCCACGGCGGTATCAGTTTGCAGGAAATGGTGGTTCCGGTCATTGACTATCACCATTTGAGAAATGATTCGATGGAATATAAGCGCAACAGACAGAAATACGATACGAAACCTGTTACTGTGAGCTTGCTGTCTGCAAGCCGGAAAATCAGCAATATGATTTTCAGCTTGAACTTCTATCAGAAAGATGCGGTGGGTGCGAACCGAGAAGCTGCAACCTATCAGGTTTATTTTACAGATTCTAATGGCAAGCAGATCAGTGATGTTCAGAAGATTATCGCTGATAAAACCACCGACAACGGCACAGAGCGTACATTCCGCTGTACTTTCAATCTGAAGCCGCTGAAGTACAGCAATACCGGAACCTACTATCTGGTGATTGCAGACGAGCAGGGACTCCAGCTTCCACAGCGTGAGGAATTTCAGATTGACATTGCCTTTGCGGTGGATGAGTTCGACTTTTTCAGTTAAGCATCGCAGGAGGAACCAAGGATGGAACAGATGACTGAGTGTGAAAGCACTCGTGATGAAATAAAAGAAAAACTCCGTCAGCATTTTGACGGAAAGATTGTCCGTAAGGACTTAACCAAGAAAATCAAAGAAGGAGCTAATGTCCCGGTATATGTCCTGGAATTTCTGCTGGGACAGTATTGTAGCTCCGATGACGAAGACGTGATTGAATCCGGGGTGCAGACAGTAAAAAGGATTCTCGCTGATAACTTTGTGCGTCCAGATGAAGCACAGAAAATCCTTTCCAAACTACGTCAAAAAGGTAGTCATACTGTCATTGATATGATCACCGTCCATTTGGATATAAAAAGGAATTGCTTCTTCGCCTCCTTCTCGAATTTAGGGCTGACTAATGTGCCCATCGAAGATGAATATCCGGAAAAATACGACCGCCTGTTGTGCGGCGGTATCTGGTGCATTGTGCAGCTGGATTATGAATATGTGGAGGAAGAAAAGCAGAACGGCTATCCAATTCAGATTCGCAAGTTGACACCGATTCAGATGCCGCATATTGATATTGCAGACCTGAAACAGGGACGAAAGTCTTTTTCCAAAGAGGAATGGATTGACATCCTGCTCCGTTCTATTGGTATGGAACCGGATGCGCTTTCCTATCGTGAAAAGTGGCTGCTTCTGACCCGTATGATTCCATTGGTGGAGAACAACTTCAACCTTTGTGAACTCGGTCCCCGCAGTACCGGTAAATCTCATTTGTACAAGGAGATTTCTCCAAATAGTATTTTAGTTTCCGGTGGTCAGACGACGGTTGCGAACCTTTTCTACAACATGGGAAGAAAAACAGTAGGTCTGGTTGGTTTATGGGATTGTGTTGCCTTTGATGAGGTAGCGGGAATTCGTTTTAAGGACAAAGACGGAATCCAGATTATGAAAGACTATATGGCATCTGGTTCTTTTGCCCGTGGTAAAGAGGAAAAAGCGGCTTCCGCATCTATGGTATTTGTCGGAAACATCAACCAGAGTGTAGATGTTCTTCTGAAAACTTCCAGCCTGTTTGACCCGTTCCCTCCTGAAATGGGCACGGATACAGCATTTTTAGACCGTATGCACTGCTACCTGCCGGGATGGGAAATTCCGAAGTTCAGACCGGAGCATTTTACGAACGACTATGGGTTCATCAGCGATTATCTCGCTGAGTTTATCCGTGAGCTGCGGAAGGAACAATATGGTGATGCCATTGACCGGTACTTCCGGCTTGGAAAAAACCTGAACCAGAGAGATACCATTGCAGTCAGAAGAATGGTTGACGGTTATCTGAAACTGGTTTATCCGGATGGAGAGTTTACCAAAGAACAACTGGAAGAAGTTCTTCAGCTGGCGCTGGAAATGCGCCGACGTGTAAAAGAGCAACTGAAAAAGCTGGGCGGTATGGAGTTCTATGATGTAAACTTCTCCTACATTGATATGGATGATATGTCCGAACATTATGTGTCTGTGCCAGAACAAGGCGGCGGAAAGTTAATTCCGGAAGGAATGTGCAACCCTGGACAGGTCTATACTGCTTCTCAAGGTAAGAGCGATATGATCGGTGTGTTCCGGCTGGAGTCCCAGATGCTTCCTGGAAACGGAAAGTTTGAAAGAACTGGCATTGGAACTGACCGTGATGCGAAAGAGTCTACCAACACGGCATTTAATTTCCTGAAGGCAAATGCTAACCGTATCAGCGGCAGCATCAGCACCACGATGAAGGACTATATCATCAACTACCAGGATTTACAGGGCATTGGCATGACCGGGAAACTGGCATTACCTACACTGATTGCTTTGTGTTCTGTTGCATTGGGAAAACCGGTGCAGAGTTCTTTGGTGGTGCTTGGGGAAATCAGCATCAGCGGCACAATGATAAAAGTGGATGAACTTGCAAGTACATTGCAGGTGTGTCTGGACAGCGGTGCAAAACGAGTGCTGATACCGAGTACATCTTTCGTGGATTTTGCAACGGTTCCGCCGGACTTAATGAGTGCGTTCCAGCTGATTCCTTATCAGAGTGCGGAGGATGCTGTGTTTAAGGCTCTGGGAGTAGAATAAACTCTAATCCATACAACCTGCGTCACGGGCAGATCAGGTTTGGTTTGTGCTTGTGTATCAATGTAGAGATATTATTGTAATAAACGCCTGAGTACATTTTGAGTACACTATTTGCGAGACACAGAAACACACCGGCGAATATGGAGAAAAATATGCCAAATTATAGCGTTAACGCTACATAAAATATGTATATTTCAAAAACCTACCTTGAGTGGGAATAATTTCAGAATCCCCCAAAAGCCCGGAATGACTGGATTTTCTAAGGTTTGATGCCCTCTGTGGCAACGAAATGGCAACATTTTTTCATTATTCATAAAAAGAGAGCGAACTGATTAAATCAAAATCAGTTCGCTCTCTTTTTGCTTTATTTTAAAATATGGTGTCCATTATACAACCACTGTATTTCCCAAGGAAGAAATTTGCGACAGCTCTCCATCTGTAATCAGATAGGCTTCCCCACATATTTTTTCAATGCCATTATCTAAATAAAGGTAACTTCCGTCTACCAGGGCATAAAACGCTTTCCCCTGACTATCTGGATATGCAATATCTTCCATTACGCGCAACCCATCAAGCATATCATGTTTTATCATTTGGTAGTGAGGGAGGAGCATCTTTTTCGTCAGAGCAAGACCAGGAAGATATTTCTGGTATGCCACATCTATTGCCTCACCTGCTAAATCCGGGTGGGCATAGACCACCTCAGCACAATTCATCGAGCCTGCGCTGATTCCAATGAGTACCCCGCCAAAGGATTGCAAGAGGTTTTTTAAACCAACTTGTGCGAAAAAACGATTTTGCGTCGGAACATGACCTCCTGCCAAGATTATCAATTCAGCACCGCTTATCAAATCAGCTGCATCCTCTTGATTTTTGCTGTCCAGAATCGTAAATTGGCTAAAATCAAACCCGGCGGAGAGGAACGCTGCTTGAATTGATTTTGCAAATCACTCTGTCTTTTCATGGTGTACAGGGTCAGAGCAGACAAATACCGCTTTACATGGATTCGGCACACAATGTTTGAGGGCATCAAGGAACCCGTTTGCCGGATTAATCTCCTCAGTATTCGGAATCAAAAGACTACTTGTTAAGAAGCATTTCATTTGCTGTACCTCCTATCTTTTTCCCTCACAGAGAAATCCCCCAGATACAGAATAAACCTCATATAAACATACTGCCGTGATAAAACTGCAAATCCTGCATCATACGTTCAAATCCCTTCGCTTTATTTATCCCAAGAATATCATCTTTACTTCCATCTGTCAAAGAAGCCGGGCAAAAACTTTTTCGATTCATAAAATTTTTTCAAAAAACAGTTGTATATTTCCTTCCGTTCGGTTATGATATAAATACTAATTTAGATTTTTATCCTTTATATACTCAGGAAGGGGAATGGAAAGCTATGGCGCGAAAAGCCTATTCCGAACAGGAACGGGAGCAGGTGCGGACCGCTCTGCTGACCACTATGCTCCAGTGCATCGTGGACCGAGGACTGATTCACCGCAGCATTGATGCCCTGTGCAAACAGGTAGGCATCTCCAAGACCTTTTTCTACACCTTTTTTCCTTCTAAAGAAGAGCTTGTATTGGAGGCTCTGCGCTACCAGCAGCCCAAACTGCTGCAATATGCCCGCCAGCTGATGGATGATCCTGCGCTCGGCTGGAGGGAAGGTGTCCGCACCTTTTTGGAGACCTGCGTATATGGTGAGAAAAAAGGCATTGCCGTACTTTCCATCGAAGAGGAACAGGGGATTTACCGCTGCCTTTCTCAAGAAAATTTCCAAACCTTCCGTAACGACCAGACCAAGCTATTCCGCGACTTGCTGGAGATTTTCGGTCTTTCTGCGGACCATATAAACCCGCAACTGTTTGGCAACCTGTCGCTGTCGATGATGATGGTCTACAAAGCAATCCCAAACACCATGCCCTTTCTGTTTCCAGAGCTGGCAGAGGACATGGTAGAATTTCAAATCAACGCCCTGCTGGATGCAATGCAGCGGGCAAAAGAAAGCGGAAACAGAGTGAAAGAAGATGTGCAGAAATAATCAACACACCCTGATAAGGGTACAATCCGACCCAATCGTACCGTTCCAGAAAAAAGCCGATTGCTTAAAATCGGCTGCTGGTTCTGTGCGGCTTTTTTGCCCTGCGTCAGCCTGTCCTTATGACAGTGCGGCGCAGGGTTTTTTATTATCTGAAAGGAGCCAGGAAAGATGCGCTTAAAATATAGCTGTCCCGGCTGTGGGACACCCTTGGGTTATGAGGGACTGTGCTGGAAATGCAAGGCAGAACAGGAAAGAAATGCTGCACACAACTGGACAGCGGAAGAAATCGCCCAAAAGCAGGAAAATCTGCTTCAGAACATCCTGCTCTTATCTGAATTTCAGGACCCGGAATGCACCGACTTCTGGAAGCTGCTGGGCTACCGGGATGCCATTACTCCAAAAATCCAGCGGGCAGCGCTGGATGCAGAGGTCTTCTATCCTTCTGAACTTTACTACCACGCACCGGAGGATGTGCGGGACAGTATGATTCATACACTGCTGTCCACAGAGGATTCCGGGGAAGCCTCCAACCTGATGTGCTGTCTTGCTATGCAGGGAGATGACAAGGCGCTGGAAACTCTGTTGGAACTGGAACGAAATCCCCGACCCTGGTGCAAGAATCTCTATGTGGACCCATCCAGCTATGCACAGTGCGGTGGCTGGACCTTCGACAAGGAAGGGCATCGCACCCAGCTTAACTTCGATACCTGCTTTTCCCTCATCAAGGGAGCGCCTGACGAATTGTCCCCTGTCCGCATCGGTCGGCTGCGGGAGGACACCTGCCCTCACTGCGGCGGGCAGATGGTGGATATGCTGGTGTTGGATGGTCGGGATGAACGGCTAAAATTTCTGGGTCTAAACGGGATTCTGACCGCCACCTGCTGTCCAAACTGTGTCGGCTTTTTGAAAAACCCTGCCTTCAACCGCTTTACCTTGGACGGTGGCACAGAAATCTTGCCCTCCGAGCTGTTTGACGGAGCGGAGAAAATCGACTGCTACATCCGGCCGGAGGAGTACAAGACCCTCTTCGAAAATTCCTTCGTGCTGGGAAAATCTCCGGTGCCGCTCTTCTACGGTGCTGCCTGCGAGGATGTAAACACCATCGGCGGCTTTGCCAACTGGGTACAGGATTGGGAATATACCATCTGCCCCCATTGCGGAAAGCCTATGAAATATCTGGCTCAAATTCAATGGAATACTCTGATGGACGGCACCGAGGGAACCCTCTACATCGAATTCTGCCCGGACTGCCAGCTTGTATCCATGCAGCACCAGCAGACTTAATGGATTCAACCTCAAAAATCATTCAAAAAGGAGAAAAGAATATGCCTACAACCGAATGGATGACAAAATACAAAGCGCTCAAGGATAAGCTGCGCTGCAAAATCGACCTGAATTCCTATTTTACCGAAAAGGTCATCGGCAAGATGGAGGTGGATGTGCTGGACATCGGCGCTGTCCACTTTCCTACCGGAACGCTTTTCGCCTGTGACCCTCTGGTCGAGCTGGAGGATGCCCGACCATTCATCCAGACCATCCCTGCCGGAAGTTACCCGGTGAAAATCTGCGTAGTCCCCAGTAAAACCTACGGCGACCGCTACGCCTGCGTCAAGGTGGAGGTTTCTCAAGAGAAGCCCGTCCGCTATGAGCTGGGTATGACAGGCAACGAAAACCTGGATGCGGATTTGGAAGACGGCGACACCTTCGGCTTTGGCGTCGATGCCGGTATGGGCTGTGTTGCAGACATCCAGACTCAGACAGCCTTCCAAACATATTGGAGCAAGCGGTTGGAGGAGGACGAGGACATCGACCCGTACAACGACCTGTTTTGTGACCTGCTGGAGGAAAATGCCAAAGCCCATCCCCAATATCAGGGTAACTATGGCGACTGGCTCAACTGGACCGTGCCGGACACCGACTGCAACCTGCCGATTTTCGCCTCCGGTTGGGGGGATGGTTCCTATCCAGTCTACTTCGGCTACGATGAAAAGGATGAGGTCTGCGGGGTGTATCTCCAATTTATTGATATTGCAGAAAGCTATGATGCATAACAAAAAGGAAGTGACTGCCATGAAAACCTTTGATGCCAATTACAGTCTATTGGAGGAGATGTACCAAGATGAATACTATCCCGATTTTCTGGTAGATAAGGTAAAGACCGAGCTGCAAAAGGTCATCGCCTTGCTGGAAGAAGGAGAAACCGACACCAAATCCGTACAGGAAAAGCTGGACGAAAGCGTCTGTGCCATCAATGCTCTGCAAGAAGAATTTGAAGAGCATGACAGCGAAATTGAAACCGTAGCCCGCGACTGCATTGGCGAAACGCTAACATATATTCTGGATTGGTTCGATATTCCCATCGACACAGAGGAAGCGATTCGGGAAAGGGATTGGTAAAGCAATCGCAGCCGCAAAAACATAATCAACTTCACAACAGCAATCATTTTTCCCCGATGATTTGGGCGAAAAATTCAAGTACTGTTTTAAATTCAATTTTCAGGAGGACGGAATCATGGGATTATTCAGCAAATTATTTAAAGGACCACAGCCGGATATGGAAAAGAGCGCAGCCAATGAGAAAAAGGTGCGCGCCTTGTTTAATCAGGTGGTGGAGAATGGCAAGGAATACCGTCTGATTGTAGGCTATACCGAGGACGTCAAACGATTCAATTACGGCTTTGTCCACGGAAGCAAAACTCAAATCGGCAATTTGATTGTGGGATGGAACGAGGACACCAAGACCATCGTGGTCGTACCGACCGTTCCTGACCTCTCCGGCTGTGGTGACCCAACCTATTACCGTCGGGAGGAAATCCTCAAAGCCTACCGAAACAAATACCCCACCGACGCCTTCATCATCTACCCCGACCGAAGCGGCTATATCGGCATCAACGCCTATGAATGGCTGGACGATGAAAAGCTGTACGTCTATCTCTATCAGAAAGAGGAGTTGGAGGCATTCACCGCCTTTTTCCAAAATAGCTTTTCCACCAAATAGGAAGAGAGAAGTGAGGCAGCGTGTTAAAAGAAATTGGAATCTGGTTTCTTGTCCTGCCTGTCCTCTTTATCTTTGGGCAACTGTGGTTTCATCTGGTGGAAGGACTTCTGTCCAAAATCAAATCTCTGCTGCATCGAAACAAACCACCCCAACGGTGGCACTTCCGAAAAGTAACCGACGATAACGAACAGCCGTAATCCACCAAAAGGGCAAAAATGTGATGGACAGAAAATGAAAGGAGGCGCTGATATGGAAGTATTAAAACAGTGCCAGAAATGGTTTGAACAGAATGAAATTCAAAAGGTAATCGATGCGCTGGAGGCTATCCCCGCCGAGGAGCGCACCCCGGAACTGGACTGCGAGCTGGCAAAAGCCTACATCACCATCGCAGAGGTAGGAGAACGGGAGCCTTTTGAAAAAGCCCTGCAACTTCTGGCTCCCCATGAGGAGGAACTGGGCGAGGACCATTGCTGGAATTATCGAATCGCTTCTTCTTACTATTACCTGGACGAAGAAGGACCTGCCCTGCATTACTTTGAACAGGCACTCAATGCCCGTCCCGGCGACAAGGACACGCAAGGATACATCGACGACTGCCGCCGCCGTTTGACCCTGCCCCGCTTTAAAACAAACTTCCGCGAAAGGACCCAGCAGGCATGGAGCGCTTTTGCCGAAATCGAATCAGAACTGCGGGCTATCATGGATGCCGACAAATTGCGGGAGCGCGGTGAAGAGCTGATGGAAAAACTCAGTCAGGCGCTGGAGCCTGCCTTCTCTTCCCCTGCTTTTGAAATTGGCTTCAACGGCAAAAAATATGAGCTGATTCTCAGCGCCGAAGGCAACCGCTCTGCTCTGTTCCCTCTGGTCTATTTCCAGAAGCACGCGCCCAAAGAGGTGCTGGCACACTGGAACATTCTGGTAGGACGGCAAAGCCAGGGGGATTTTTCTCTGCGCACCGGAGGGATGGAAGTAAAACCGGAGGATGTGCAGGTGTGGGTGGAGCAGCAGGAGGATGGGCGACTGTCCCTCAGCCTTTACTGTGAAAAGCTGCTTTCCTTGCAGCAGGAGGAAAACGAACGCACCTGGTGGATGCTTTCTACCCTCACCGACCAGGTGTTGGGGGAAATCAACTCCATCGCCCACATTGAAACCTTTGATTTAATCGATGCTCCTCAAACCAGACCTTCCATTTCTCTGGCAAAACTGCCACAGATGCTCACCGATTTGGGGCTGACCGACTATCAGGACGGCAGCGAGTATCTGGAAAACAGTTATCTTGCCTATGAGCTGGAACCGGTGGAAGACCCGGATGCCGACTGGCGGCTGGACACCTATGTCGGCTCCACCCGTCTGCCGGTGCTCATCAACGACTACCTGAGCGCCCACAGCGATGTGATGGATGCGTACCACAAGGATGGCATCGTCGCCGGTTTTCTCTGCTATCCGGTGGACGGATTTGAAGGTGAAAATCAAGCGGAGCAAATTCTGCAATTCCAGGACAGCCTGCAAGCTGCCATTCTGGAACACGCCGGTGCAGATGCCGTTACCTTCCTGGGCAGCGCCACCGGATTGTACTATGGGTATCTGGATTTTATTGCCTGGGATTTGCCCGCCGTACTGGATGCAGCCAAAGATTTCTTGACCGACTCCGAGGTAAATCAAGGTGTGTTCCATGTGATCCGTCGGGATGTAGGTGCTGTCCGCCTGTGGGAGAGGGAAGCTGAGCCGGAGGTGGACCCACAAACCGGTTCCCTGCTCTCCGCACAGGATATTAAAACGCTGGAATCTTTTACCGACGATGTGTCGGGCTACTATGGAAGGATGCTCCACTGGCTGGAGAACTTCATCGAGCAGGGCGTGCAGGCAGGAAAATTCACCCAACGTCAGGCAAAACAGGACCTGCAAATTGCCCTGTGGTATGCCTTTGCCTGCAACAATCTCGACGAGTACCGCTATTACTATAAAGCGGCAGACTGGATGAAGGCTTCGGAGAAAAACGCTGCGGGCTGTGCCATGTGGTACTACCGCTACTCGGCAGCACTCATGTACTGCAATCGGCTGGAAGAAGCGCTGCACTATGCGGAAAAAGGCATCCAGGAGGAGCCGGACTACCCGTGGATTTGGCTGCAAGCCGGCAAGCTGCGCAGTCACTTTGGAGATAAAATCGGTGCGCTGGATGCCGTTGCCCACGGTCTTGCACTGGTGCCCGGCGATTATGAGTTCCTGACCTTACAAAAAGAAATCAAAAACGGCGCGTCGCTTGAGCAGATGGAATACCACTGGATCAATCCCGATGCCGACCGGACGCTTCAGCAGGGATTGGATGCGGATGCCGACAATAAACAGCAGGCTATCTCCTGTATAACGGTCCATGCGGATGGACTGCAACGCTTCTGGAGCATCTTTGGTCCAAAGCCGGAGCAGTACACCCCTAACGCACCCTATACCCGCTTCCCCTATCCGGTAAACGGGCGGACGGTCGATTTGGTTTTCCAGATGAACGAAGCAGGAATGTCCAAACTGGACGCCGACTGGCTGGAGCAGCTAAAAGGCTGGATGCAGAGCGGACAGTGGTTGGAGCGGGAACATCCCGACGGCAGAGCAGCCCGCCTGGATACAGTGCTGGTGGGTCTTGACTACCACATCGGTCTGCTCTACAAGCTGACAGCGGAGGAGGTCTACTTCCAAATCTTCCTCAACCCGGACGGAACCGAGCAGGAAGAGCTTTTCTGGTCCTCGGAAGAAAACGGTGAACCGGAGCTTTATACAGAAGAGGAGATGTCTGCGGTCGAACAACACATTCAAAAAACCTTTGGCACGTTTGAGCGTGTCTTTCACGAGCTGGTTTCTCCCGACATCCATGTGGACATCTGCATGGTTCCACCCGCTGAGAAACGGAACTACTACACACTGGTGACGATGGGCATGGGTGCCCACCGGATGAATGTGCCCAAGGAGCTGGCAGAATACAAGCTGGAGCGGGCGGAACTTGCCATCGCCCTGCCACCGGACTGGAAGCTGGATCAAGAATCTATGGAGGAGGAAGGCTGGTACTGGCCGATTCGACTCCTGAAGGTGCTGGCTCGCCTGCCGATTGCCAACGATACCTGGCTGGGATGGGGACACACCATGGACAACCAGTCCCCCTTTGCGGAGAATACCGAACTTTGCGCCAGCCTCTTGACCGCTCCCCAGGGCATCGAGGGAGATGATGGGGTCTGCATCCTGCCAAACGGCGAGGAGGTCAACTTCTACCAGGTCATCCCATTGTACCGGGAGGAGCTGGACTATAAACTGGAGCATGGCGCAGATGCCCTGCTGGAAAAGATGGCGGATGTCAGTTTTGTCGTAAACCCCACCCGACAGAAGGCTAACACGGAAGGCATCCTTACCTATGAGGATTTTGACGGTGAGATGGACGATGCTTGCTATCATATCGAAAGCATTGAGGAAAAGGAATTGCCTGTTGACCCCATCACTGCCTATAACCACATGGCAATTTATCTGCGCTGGTGCATGGAGCATGACCTGATGAGTGAAGAATTCATAGAAGAATACGGTGAGGTAGTCCAACAAGTCAAAGCAGACCCTGCCGGTGTGGATCTAAGGGAGTTCATCCGGGATGAACTGGATAGCTGCTTGTTCGCTGTGCTGTTCAATCACCAAGGTCACGCATTTGCTTCCTACTACTATGGGGAATCGGACGACCCTTACTATCCTGCCGATATTGACAACCATGCTTTGGAATATTTCGGCTCAGAGCAATATCACTCCGACGAATTCCAGGATGAAGCCTACCTCTTCGTCCCCTTTGATGAGGACTATTATCAAGCTATGGCAAAGGTTATCGCAAAACGATTTGACAACTGGCAAGAGCAGGCATAATCAGGAGAATCGAAACATCCTGCTCCCATCCTCTGAGACAAATCCCATAAGTCAACCTGTTTAAAACTGATAACAGAAGCGAGCGGGAACCTGTTGGAGTATATCAGACGTTCCGTGTGTATGCAGGCTTGTGAGGAAAAGATGCGCTCTTAAAGCAAAAAGGCATTGCCGACTGCAAAAGTCGGTAATGCCTTTTTAGTATGAAAATCTTTTTCTTTATAAACCGCAGGAAATACAGAACTATTTTGCGCACCTATCTCATCTTTTCCTTATTTCTGCTCCTGTATATACTCCACCGCCGCTTCTAGCATCTCATCTTTTCCTTCTTTAATGCCCTGGATGGTTCGTTTTACTTCAATATCGGGAGAAACACCAATTCTCTGAGTCTGACCCCCGTCGGGTGTATAAATGCCTTGAGCAGTATACATTACCATATTCCCTCCAGGGATTGGCAGTATCAAACAAAAGCCATTCGATCCTATGGTATTTTCACCCATCAGTGCCACTTTTTCGCCATTTTGAACCAGCATCGCAGCATACTCTGAAGCACTCTGGCTATGTTCATCAATCAAAACAACAACTTCTTTATCGTAACGATAAGCTGACCTGGGTTTTGTATTAAAATTAAAAACCGGCTCCTTAATAAATGTGCCTGGCACCGCTTCAGAAATCGACGCAGTGAGTAAACCAACCTCAGCTTCTTCAAAAAGATACGGAGGCAGATGCTGCCAACTATTAGCAGGATATTGCCGATAGTCCACAATCAACCCATCAGTGTCTTTTAAAGCATTCATCGCTTCCGCCCATTTTACTTCGTTGCCATGAACAGCACCTGACTGAAGATTCATAAAAGCAGGATTGATCACGCCGATATTCCCCTCAATGATTTCGTATGGTTTTTGCTCCCCATCTTGGAAGCTGACACCATATCGTGGTCCAGAATATTGAAATTCATCCGCATTGACGTTAAAGGTCATCTCTTTTCCATCTCGGATAACCGTAACTTCAGGTGTTTTACTGTGGGAACGAAGAAGAGAATATTGCAGGGCATTTTTGATCTTTTCATCGGTAGGAACTGAAAAATATTTTTTTTGATGTTCTATTACATCTTCAATATCAACGCCGTCTAATTTTCGAATAATATCTCCAGGTTGAAGCGGACAGGACTCATCAAATGTTTGAAGAACAACAATCTCTCCTTCAGCAGAAACAAATTCCACATCATTAATGAGATATTCGCCAAATTCTTCTTCAATAAAATCTGCATTTGAACCAAATGTCACATGCGCATCCTGTAATTTTGCGGTTAATGCAGCAATGGTGAGGTCATAACTATGCTGGTCGCTTCCTTCCAGCATTTGAAGAATGAAGTCCGGCAGAAGATCCTCCCAATCTTCGTCCAAAATATCAAGATAAGGATAATAATATTCCATTGCATTCCAGACACGGAACAGTCCGAGCAGACGATAATTTTCATCGCTGTAATCCATATCTTCATACAGTTTCTCGTTGCAAAACATTGTAGGCTGGTTATATCCTGTATAATAATACCTGCTGAAGTCGATCGGTGCATTGAACCGATTGATGTCAGGAAGCGGCTTTGTCAAAGGTTCCATATTTGCTGAAAGTTCTTCACCAAGATATTTTTTATCGAATATCCAGCTTGTATCTGCAATTACTACTTTATCTTCTTCCTTTGCAGACGACCATTTTTTAACCGGCTCCTCATCCTCATACTGGATTTCTCCTAAGGATAACAGCCATTCATTGAGAATTTGATTAGTTGCCTCACTATTTTCTGCCTGTCGAACTTGAGGAATCAATGCAATCAATTCTGTATCCCAGTCCTTTTCTCCAAACAGGAAGGCTGGGTGGGTGTACTTGGTGTATCCCCAGACTTTACAGAGCTTTTCCAGATTCTGCACTTCCTGCGAATATTCTTTTTTCTCATTTCCTACTGGTGCACACGAAGTAAACAGCAGGCAAACACACAACAGCACCGCCAGCAGCCTTGTCCATTTGCTCATCACGACATCTCCTTTGAGTTTTATTTTTTGTTTTCTTTCCGTATGTAAGCGACCGCCGCCTCCAGCAGTTCATCGCGTCCTTCCTTGATGCCCTTTAACAGCAACGCCATCATCAGAAGGTTTGATTATCTGCGCATCAAGACATCCTCCTTCTTTTACAAAATCTTCTTTCCGTTTAGATTCATCTTATCACATTTCCTGCAAGAGTCAAGAATCTTGTGAAAAAAACAAAGTCAGCTGAAATGAACAGATCAGCTGACTTTGCTTTCATTTTTAATGCTCTTATTTTACCCACTGTTGCAGTTCTTCGTCGAATCATCCTAAAAGCATCTCAGTGCTCAATCCCTTCCCGCGCCAACAGCCCTTTGGTGTGGTAGTAATGCTTGACCTCCTGCATCTCGGTGACCAAATCCGCCAGTTGAAGCAATGCGGGCGGGCAGCCGCGTCCGGTATAAACCAGCTCCACCGGCTGTGGGCGCAGCTTTGCCAGTTGTTCAAGCTGGGTTTCCTGCAAAAGTCCCAGCTGCCACGCGACGTTGATCTCATCCAAAATGACCAGATCATACTGCCCGCTTTGCAGGGCAGCCTGCGCCTTTTTCAGTCCGTCTGCCGCCGCATCCAGATCCTCCTGTGCCGGATGTTTTCCAATCAGACAACCCTTGCCGGTCCCATACAGCTCCACAACAACACCCAGCCTGCGCAGCAGCGACACCTCGTGGTACTCCTGGTCCTTGATAAACTGCCCGATATACACCCGCATTCCTGCGCCCGCTGCACGCACTGCCAGACCGAGAGCAGCGGTCGTCTTGCCTTTTCCGTCGCCGGTGTAAATTTGAAATTGTCCTTCCTGTGTCATCCTTTCCCGCTCCTTTTTCTATAGTACAACAGGACAGCCTGTCGGTTGCGCAGACTGTCCTGTTTTTATTCTTATGACAGATGAATGATTCCTTTTTCCAGCATCGACTGTGCTGCCAGCATGATGCCTACCTTGCCGGTCTGGTAGGTCAAGCCGCCCTGCATCCAAACCGCATACGGTTCGCGCAGTGGTGCGTCTGCCGACAGCTCGATGGATGCACCGTTGGTGAAGGCACCCGCTGCCATGATGACCTGGCTGTCATAGCCCGGCATATCCCACGGCTCGGGAGTTACATAGGAATCGACCGGTGCGCCCTTCTGCACCCCTTCACAGAAGGCAATCAGCGCCTCCGGCTTTTGCAGGCAGACCGCCTGGATGATGTCTGCACGGATTTCGTCGCTGGATGGGGTCACCTCATATCCCAGCAGCTCGTACAGAGAAGCGGCAAAGGTCGCGGTCTTGACGGCAGAAGCCACCACCGTCGGTGCAAAGAACAATCCCATAAACAGCGAACGGGTGTTGCCCAGTGTGCAGCCGACCTCTTTGCCCACGCCGGGCGCACTCAGACGCTGGGCGCACATATCCACATACTTGGCTTTTCCTGCAATATAGCCTCCGGTTGGGGCGATGCCGCCGCCCGGATTTTTAATCAGAGAACCGATGATGAGGTCAGCACCGACCTGGGTCGGCTCCTTCTCCTGCACGAATTCTCCGTAGCAGTTGTCCACCATAATGATGGCTTCCGGGTTGACTGAGCGCACCAGACCGACAATCCGCTCGATGTCCTCCACAAACAGCGATGGACGCAGCGAATAACCGCGGGAACGCTGGATATAAGCGACCTTCGCACCCTTTACTGCCTGTGGGATGCCCTCATAGTTGACCTTGCCGTCCTCAAGCAGGTCCAGCTGTTCATACTGCACACCGAAGTCCTTGAGCGAGCCACTGACCTCCTCCTTCTGACCCAGCCCGATGACGCCATGCAGAGTGTCATACGGCAGACCGGTCAGGCTGACCATCCGGTCGCCCGGGCGCAGAACGCCGAACAGGGCAACGGTCAGCGCGTGGGTGCCGGACATAAAGTTATAACGAATCAGTGCATCCTCGCAGCCTAAGATTTCTGCCAGAACCTGGTCGAGCACCTCTCTGCCGCGATCTCCGTAACCGTAGCCGGTGGAGGCAGCAAAGTGGGACTCGCTGACATGGTTGTTGATAAAAGCCGACAGTACCTTTTCACTGTTGTACTGCGCAATGCTGTCGATTCGGCGAAAGCTTGCTGCGGCTTTTTCCTCTGCTTTTGCACACAGCTGGCGCAGCGCCGGATCTATGTTAAAAAAACTCATTGGTTTCGATCTCCTTTTTTATCTCCTCTGTTTTTCTTATCTACAGCTGCCTGCTCTTCCACTCGGAAGTTGTGACAAAGCCCAGCTTCTGATAGAAGTTCTCCAGTTGTTGGTCCGCACAGTCGAGCAGCGGTGTTTTTCCCTGCCAAAAAGCCTCCAGACACAGGCGGGACACCAGCTGACCGCCCAAGCCCTGTCCGCGAAACTCCGGCAGGGTACACAGGTTGAGGATCAGCCCGTAATCGCAGCCCTCCGGCAGCAGGATTCCTCCCACTGCCGCTGCCCTGCCCTGTACACACAGCTTGAAGAACTGCCCGCCGCCGCGTTTTAAAAAGAGCAGCCGCGCCAGATAATCGTCCTTAGCATGCCGCTCGGCAAACCAGGGGTCCGCCTGTGCCAACAGGTCATACACCTCTCCCAGACCTTCGCAGGAGCAGACCAAACTTTCACTGACATCGTCGGGCAATCTCTGGCAGATCATCCGCGGTCCTGAAGGATGGCTGACTGCCGGCAGCTGCCCAAAGCGCAGGTCATAGCCGTCGATCAGCTTTGCCGAGCCTGCCAGTTTCCCCGCAGGCTGCATCTGCAAAAAGTGGTGCAGCTCCTCCCAGCGCTCCTTCGAGCGAGGGGAACCGACTATCCGATAGGTCTGTCCGATGCGGCAAAGCAGATATTGCGCATTCTGCTTTTGTGTCTGCGACTGCCCTACCCACAGGTCACTGTACTGCCAATCGACCTGCGCGGTATCCGCACAGCGCGAAAGGTGGGCAGTCATCACTTCCGTCCCATCCCACGGCTCCTTTGCACAAAGGCGCTCGATGGTGGTTCGGTCCTCTTGGGTCGCCAGACGGATCATCCTTCTCCTCCTTTATCTTACAGCTGCGCGAGAGCGCCTACCAACTCCCGGAGCAAACGTGCGCAGGATTCCAAATCGCGTGGGTCAAACATCGACGATGGCGAATGGACATAACGAACCGGTGCTGCAACGGTGAGTACTCTGCATCCGCTGCCTGCCTTGGACATAGCAGCGGTATCGGTGGTGCCAACAATCTGGTTTTTAATCTGGTATGGGATTTCCTTTTCTTCGCACAGCTTTTTAGCCAGAGCAAACAGTTCACGGTCCATAAAAGCACCTTTATCCTGGAAGCTGAGCACCGCACCCTTGCCCAAAGCGCAGACCTGCTTGCCCGCAGATACGCCGGGAACATCCGCTGCACAGTTGGTATCGACTGCTACGGCGATGTCCGGCTGTACCGAGAAGGCAGCAGCACCAGCAGCAGCGCCAATCTCTTCTCTGGCAGAAAAGACGACTGTCAAATCATATTCCAGCGGCTGACAGAGCAGGTCCAGCAGCAGCAGACAGCCGATGCGGTTGTCCAGTGCCTTTGCACAGATGCAGCTGCCCATCTCAATAAAGGTCGGACGGAAGGTTGCAAAGTCGCCCGGCTGAGCAAATTGCAGTGCGTCCTCGCGGTTTTTCGCGCCGATGTCGATGTACAGCTGGTCATAGTTGAGCACCGTTTCACGGTCGGAAGCACTTTGCAAATGAATCGGTTTTGCTCCGACAACACCCAGTGCGCCGCTTTCCAGACGGACCGGTTTGCCGACTACCACGCGGGTGTCGATGCCGCCCATCGAGGAAAAGCGCAACAGACCGCTCTCTTCGATATAGGTGATGATGAAGCCGACCTCATCCATGTGCGCCGAAAACAGCAGTTTATTTTTGGGGGTCTGTTTCCCCTTTTTCTTGCAAATCAGGTTGCCCAGTGCGTCGGTGCGCACCTTGCAATCCTCCGGCAGATGGTTTTTCAGCCAATCCGCCACCTTTTCTTCTCCGCCGGACACTCCGTCTATCTCACAAAGCTGTTTGAGCAGTTCAAGCTGTTTTGTCAATTCCATGCTGATTCCCTCCTTATTTCACGATGCGTTTTGCATAAGCTGCAATCAGCTGTGCGGTCTTGTCCACATCATCCACCGAGATGGTTTCGATTGGGGTGTGCATATAACGCAACGGAATCGAAACGCAGCAGCTTTCCACACCGTCCTGTGCAACAACGATTGAATCGGCGTTGGTGCCGGTATGTCCTCCGCTCATAACCTCCAGCTGGTACGGAATCTTTTCCTCCTCGGCTGCTGCAATCAGTTCCTTGGACATTTTGCGGCTGAGGATGGCGCCCATTCCAATGGCAGGACCCTTGCCAACCGATGGAACGTGCTTGTCTGCAATCTCCGGTGTGGTGCCAAAGGTGACATCCACCACGATTGCCTGGGTCGGGTGCAGGGCGAAGGCTGCGGTTCTGGCGCCCAGACCGCCGGTTTCTTCCTGCGCACTGAGCAGAACGGTCAAACCGATCGGCTCCAGATGATTTTCTTTCCAATCGTTTTTAATCAGCTCCGCTGCCTTGATGATAGCAACGCAGCAGCAGCGGTCATCGAAGGCTTTGCTGGAAACCAGTCCGCCAGCCATCTCGGTGAAAGGACCGACAAAGCTGATCTTGCTGCCCAAATCAATCTTTTCCTTTGCCTGCTGACCGTCCATGCCGACGTCGATCCAGATTTCATCCACCGTTGGATTTTTCTTTTCTCCGCTCTGGATGTGAGGAGGTACGCTACCCACCACGCCGGGCAGATCGCCCTGTGCAGTGTGTACCACCACCTGCGATGCCATCAGCAGTCTGCGGTCCACGCCGCCTGCCTGTCCGACCCGCAAAAATCCGTTGTCTTCGATGTGGGTAACGGTCAGACCAATCTCGTCGATGTGTGCATCCAGCAGCAGGTGCGGACGTCCCTCCTGCGGCGGCATCACCTGGCAAACCAGACTCTTCTGGATGGTGCGGCTGCATTCACCCAGATTTTCACATATTTCCTGGGCAACTGCCAGTGCGTGGTCCTCTCCGCCTGCGACACCGTCGACCTGTGTCAGCTGTCTAAGCATCTGTATTGTTTGCATAAAAGCACTTCCTTTCCTGTTTTGCACCGACCGCTGCGGCAGACGGTGTTTTCCTCGTATCTTCTATTTTACCATACTTTTTCCTTTTTTTCACTCATTTTTGTAAATTGAGCAGAAATACAGCGCACCCCCTTCCTTCTCTGGATACAAAAATCAGCACAGCCTTTTAGCTGTGCTGATTTTTGGGGAAAAGCAGAAGATTTATCCTTCCTTGTTATCAGAAATCATAATGCCCTGATAGGGAGAAGTAGACGGCACGATGATACCATCCGGCAGAGTGATGTCCTTGCCTTCCATGCTGAAGTAGATGTCCAGGGTGGAAGGGTCGCCCTGCTGCGGGTCTACAAAGTTATATTGCAAGGTGTGCTGAATCGAATCGAGAATCATTTGCAGCAGAGAGGTCGAATCATAAGCAAAAAATTCTTCCTTCTGTTCCTGTGGTGGTCCAACCACAATGGAGCAGGTGTCCGCAAAGGTGACGGTCATCCCGCCTTTTCCGCCGGTAGTCGGCTCTGCCAGATCGAGGTTCCAACCGGTCAGTTCGCTGATCTGCTCGATCAACCAGTCCGGTGTCAGCTTTCCGGTGTAATCGACCGGATAGCTTTCAAATTCGCCATCCATCCCGATGTACAGTGTGGCGGTCTTTTCCTCTTCCTGAGGCTGCTCCACCTCTTCTTCCCCTTCATCCGGCTGCGGCTGTTCATCCTGGGTCTGCTGGTCGGATGCTGTCGGCTGGTCCGGTGTCGGTGCCGGGTTTTCTCTGCTTTGGCAGGCGGTCATGCTCAACAGCAGGCTCAGACAGAGCAGTAATGCAATCCACTTATTTTTCATGGTGTTCCCTCCTGTAAATCAAAGGTTTTTTATCCAGGCTGCTTGCGGCTTCTATCATACAGGTGCTTTTTTCTGCACCCTTTGTTGCAGCCTTTTCCCTATTGTACCACACTTTTTCAAAATCCGACATAGGTCAGCAAAAAATTTACAAACAAAAAAGTTGCTTAACAAACTGTTGCTAAAGCAATTATTTTCGTGTATAATAAAACACAGAAAAATCAACTGTATACAGAGGAGGAACACATATGGGTGCAGAAGAACAAAGACAACAAAAATTTGACCGTATGACCAAGACCCCGATTCCCCGATTGATTGGCGAGCTGGCAGTCCCGACCATCATCAGTATGCTGGTCACATCCTTTTACAACATGGCGGACACCTTTTTTGTCGGCAAAATCAACACCAGCGCCACCGCCGCCGTCGGTATCGTTTTCCCGCTGATGGCAATGATTCAGGCGTTCGGCTTCTTCTGTGGACACGGCTCAGGCAACTACATCTCCCGCCAGTTGGGTGCGCACAACTTTGAGGATGCCTCCAAGATGTCCGCGACCGGTTTCGTTAGTGCCTTCGTCCTCGGGTTGGGGATTTTGGTCGTCGGATTTCTTTTTACCGACCCGCTGCTGCGTATCATGGGTTCCACCGAAACCATCCTGCCTTACGCTCGTTCTTATATGCGCATCATTCTGATTGGCGCACCCTACATGACCGCTTCTTTGGTACTCAACAACCAGCTGCGTTTTCAGGGCAGCGCCTTCTACTCGATGATCGGCATCACCACAGGAGCGGTTCTCAATATCGTTCTGGACCCGCTGTTCATCTTTGTACTGGACATGGGGGTTGCGGGTGCAGCGCTGGCAACCATCATCAGCCAGTTCGTCAGCTTTTGTCTGCTGATTGCCGGCACCTTCCGCGGCGGCAACCTGAGGCTAAACCTGAAGGATTTTTCTCCTTCACTCAAATATTATCAAAACATCGTCAAGGGCGGTGCGCCCTCCCTCTTCCGGCAGGGACTGGGCAGCTTTGCCATCGTCTGTCTGAACCTGATGGCAGGTCCCTATGGCGATGCCGCCATCGCTGCCATGTCCATCGTGACCCGCATCTCTCAGTTTGCCGCCTCGGTGGTCATCGGCTTTGGGCAGGGCTTTCAGCCGGTGTGCGGCTTTAACTACGGTGCTAAGCTGTTTAAGCGGGTACAGGAGGGCTTTTGGTTCTGCGTCAAATTCTGCACCTCGGTCCTGCTGGTGGCGGCAGTGTGCGGCTGGATTTTCTCGCCCAACCTCATCGGCATCTTCCTCAAAACCGACCCTCTGGTCATCGAATATGGCTCGCAGGCGCTGCGCCTGCAAGCGCTGACCTTCCCGCTGGTCGGATGGATTACCATTGCCAATATGATGCTGCAAACCATCGGCAAAACGGTCAAAGCCTCTCTGCTGGCGATGTCCCGACAGTTTCTATTCTTTGTGCCCGTCATCCTGACTCTGCCCGGATTTTTAGGGATTTTGGGCGTTCAGCTCAGCCAGCCGATTGCCGACTTTTGCAGCTTTCTGCTGGCAGTTCCGCTGTCCATCAGCGTCCTGCGGGAAATGTCCCACGAGCAGGAACAACTTGAGCAGTTGAAAATCACCCGTGAAAATTAACCTCCATCTTGAAAAACACAAAAAGAGCATCCCTCTATAATAAGGGATGCTCTTTTTTATCTTATTCTCCATAGGCACAGAAGGTGTAGCCCTGTGCGCGCAGGTCGTCAATCACCTGTCCCAGGATCTGTGCATTGGTCTGCGAAACTGCGTGCAGCAGATAGATGGCGCCAGGGTGGCATTTGGACTCGATGGTTTCGATTGCCTGCTGCGGGTCGGGCTGTTCGTCCACCAACCAGTCGCGGTAAGCAAAGCTCCAAAATACGCTGCGATAGCCCAGCTGCTGTAACAGCGATAGGTCCGCCTCGGAAAATTCTCCCATCGGGAAACGAAACAAACTCATCTCATAGCCAAAATTCTCTTTGACATACTCATGCAGACCCATGACCTCCGCGCGGCAGTCCTCCATCGAGATGGTCGGCATCGAAAGGTGGTTGACGCTGTGGTTGCCGACGATATGTCCTTCATCGATCATCCGCTGTACCAGCTCCGGCTCCGCTTCTGCATAAGGCTGGGTGACAAAAAAGACCGCAGGGGTCTGCTTCTCTTTAAGCACATCCAAAATATCGTCGGTATAACCATTTTCATACCCTTCATCGAAGGTCAGATAAATCTTCATCTGGTCCTCGGCGATAAAGTCGGCATCGTACTTTCCATACTTTTCCTGATAGGCAGTCGCACCGCTCGGGCGGTTCTTTTCATCGGTCGGACCGCCCGGTCCCCATCCCAGCTTGGTAGTATCCAGCCCGCCGCTGACCGGCGTAATCGTCTGCTGGCTTTCCTCTTCTTTTTTCTCTTCCGTTTCCTTAGCCGGCTCTTCTTCCTCTGGTTTGTCCTCCGGTTTTTCTCCTGCCAGCTGGTCCTCTAGCGGATTCTTCTCTTCATTGCTTTGCTGCAAGGATTGCTCCTGCGGCGGTTCGAGCTGCTGCGGTTCCTCTTCTTTGTCGGAAGGCATCCCCTCTGAAAGCTCATCAATACTGTCGGGAACATCTCCCTGTTCAGGCACCCGCTGGGAACATCCGCCCAGTCCCAGTACAAGCCCTGCTGCTAAAACAAGAGGAAGGACCTTCTTTGTAAAAATCCTGTTCATCGACTCACCAAACCTTTCTTTTAAACCGGATTGCTCCTTGTGCGTAACTTTGGATTATTGTTTCTTTTTTTGCCCATCATTATACATCGGTCGTTTTTCTCATTATAAAATACGGATGTCATAAAAAGCAAGCCTGCGGGCAAAATAATTCCAAAAGCTCCTGATTTTCTTCTGCAAGGATTTTCAAACGTACAACGAAAGGATGGTCCTATGTTCAAAACCAAACGTCAGATTCAATCTATCAAAGCCCGGGAAATTTTGGATTCCCGTGGAAATCCCACCGTGGAGGTGGTCGTCATCCTCAACGACGGAAGCCTCGGACGCGCCTGTGCTCCCTCCGGTGCTTCCACCGGCAAGCATGAGCGGGCAGAGTTGCGCGACCATGACCCTTCCCGCTATCTGGGCAAGGGTGTACAAAAGGCGGTCGACCAAATCTATCATCTGGCAGCTCCTGCGTTGATTGGATGCTCCGTTTCCCAGCAGCAGTCCATCGACCAGCGGCTGCTTTCATTGATTGACCCCGACAGCGAACAGGGTCTTGCCTCCAATGTGCTGTTGCCCTTGTCGCTTGCCTGCGCCAAAGCGGCGGCGTCCTCCTACCATCTGCCGCTCTACCGTTATCTGGGCGGCGCGATGTCCAACACCCTGCCCATGCCGATGATGAACCTGTTAAACGGCGGCGTCCACGCTCCCAACAATTTGGACATCCAGGAATTTATGGTCATCCCGGTGGGTGCGCAGAATATTTCCCAGGCAATCGAGTGGTGCAGCCGAATCTACCACCGCCTAGGAGAGCTGCTGCGCGAAAAAGGACTTGGCTGCGGTGTCGGGGACGAAGGCGGGTTTGCGCCCAGCCTGACCGGCGAAGAGGAAGCCTTCCTGCTGCTGACCGAAGCCGGCGAGCGGGCAAACCTTTCTGCCGGAAAAGACTTTGTGCTGGCTCTGGATGCAGCTGCCTCCGAATGGTGTACCCAAGCGCAGAGCTGCGAGCAGGAATATCTGCTGCCAAAATCTCAGCTGCACTACAACACCTCCCAGCTGATTTCCTATTGGGAAGGCTTGTGCGCCAAATATCCCATCCGTTCCCTGGAGGACCCGCTCGGAGAAAATGACTGGCAGGGTTTTGTCCAGCTGACCCACCGTCTGGGCAGTCGTGTGCAGCTGGTGGGAGACGACCTGTTTGTCACCGACCCGCAGCGAATCCGCGAAGGGATTGGGATGAAGGCTGCCAACGCGGTGCTCATCAAGCCCAACCAGATTGGCACCCTCAGCCAGACCATCGAAGCTGCCCGCCTTGCACAGCAAAATGGGTACCGGGTCATCCTGTCTCATCGCTCCGGCGAAACGGAGGACAGCAGCATCGCCGACCTTGCCGTTGCCATCGGAGCCGGACAGATCAAAGCCGGCGCACCCTGCCGCGGCGAACGCACCGCCAAATATAACCAGCTGCTGCGCATCGAAGAGGAGCTGGGTGGCAGTGCCTGCTTTGGCAGTCCTTTTTAAGCGCAAAAAAACAGATGCACCAACAGGTGCATCTGTTTTTATCTGTATCAAAACTATTTGATCAAAGAGCAGTTTGCAACAACGGTTGCAAATACGATGGAAACCATCGACAGCAGTTTGATGAGGATGTTGATTGCCGGACCGGAGGTATCCTTGAATGGGTCACCAACGGTATCGCCAACAACAGCAGCTTTGTGGTTATCAGAGCCTTTGCCGCCCAGGTGATCTGCTTCGATGTATTTCTTCGCATTGTCCCAAGCACCGCCGGAGTTGGACATCATGATTGCCAGAACGAAACCGGAAACGGTTGCGCCTGCCAGCATACCGGTAACACCAACTACGCCCATGAGCAGACCAACGATAACAGGAACAACGATTGCCAGGATTGCAGGAAGAACCATCTCGTGCAGAGCGGACTTGGTGCAGAGGTCTACACAGCTTCTGTAATCCGGCTCAGCTTTGCCTTCCATCAGACCCGGGATGGATTTGAACTGTCTACGAACTTCAACAACGATGCTCTGTGCAGCACGTCCAACAGACTCCATGGTGAGAGCTGCGAATACGAATGGCAGCATAGCGCCGATGAGCAGACCAATCAGAACCGGTGGGTTCATAACAGACAGGTCGAAATTGTAATCAGGAGCGATCAGCTTAACCTGGTCGATGTAAGAAGCAACCAGAGCCAGAGCGGTCAGAGCAGCGGAACCGATTGCAAAACCTTTACCGGTTGCAGCGGTGGTGTTGCCCAGGGAGTCCAGAGCGTCGGTTCTCTTGCGAACCTCTTCCCCCAGACCTGCCATCTCAGCGATACCGCCAGCGTTATCTGCAACAGGACCGTAAGCGTCGGTTGCCAGGGTGATACCCAGGGTGGACAGCATACCTACTGCTGCCAGGGAGATGCCATACAGACCCATGTTGAAGCTTTCTGCACCGCCGGAAACAAAGTAGCTGACCAGTACAGCAATACCAACGATAACAGCAGGGATTGCAGTAGATCTCATACCCAGACCCAGACCACCGATGATCAGGGTTGCAGAACCTGTCTGAGAGGTTTCTGCCAGTTTCTGGGTTGGTTTGTAGGAGTCGGAGGTGTAGTACTCGGTGAAATAACCGATGAGTACACCTGCCAGCAGACCGGAAATGATTGCAAAGAACAGACCCAGACCCAGACCTGCAAATTTAACCAGAACAAATGCAGCGATAACAACCAGAGCGGAGCTGATGTAGGTACCTTTTCTCAGGGAGCCCAGCAGCTTCTTCTGGTCTGCGCCTTCTTCGGTCTTTACAAAGAAAGAACCGATGATGGAAGCGAAGATACCCAGAGCACACAGTGCCATTGGAATCATCATGCCCTTGAAGCCAAGACCTGCGGATACACCCAGAGCCATGGAGGACAGTCTTGCGCCGGAGTAGGACTCGTACAGGTCAGCGCCCATACCAGCAACGTCACCAACGTTGTCGCCTACGTTGTCAGCGATAACAGCAGGGTTTCTCGGGTCATCTTCCGGGATACCAGCTTCTACTTTACCAACCAGGTCAGCGCCTACGTCAGCAGCTTTGGTGAAGATACCGCCGCCTACACGAGCAAACAGAGCCATGGTGGAAGCACCCATACCGAAGGTAACCAGTGCAGAAGCGATTGCCTGTGCGTTGTCGCCGTAAACCATCTTCAGAATGTAGAACCAGATGGAGGTGTCCAGCAGACCCAGACCAACTACGGTGAAGCCCATAACGGAGCCTGCGGAGAATGCTACCTTCAGACCTTTGTTCAGGCTGTGGTGAGCAGCGTTTGCAGTTCTTGCGTTTGCTGCGGTAGCAATTTTCATGCCGAAGTAACCGGACAGAGCGGAGAACACACCGCCTGTTACGAATGCAATCGGCACGAATTTGTTGACCTGACCAAAGATAGCCAGGACGGTGAAGATAACTACCAGAACAACGAATACAACAGCTACGCTCTTGTACTGTCTTTTCAGGTAAGCATCTGCACCGGTACGGATTTTCTGGGACAGGGACTTCATCAGGTCAGTGCCCTCGTCCTCTTTCATGACTTTCTTTGCCTGAAAAACAGCAAAGAGCAGAGCCAGGACTGCTCCAATCGGAGCGAGGATGGTTAAATCCATGTTTTTTCCATTCCCTTCTTTAGTTAACATAAAATGTAACATTTTATAACACCACTCGCGGGTGTTATCTCTGCCCTCTATGTTAATATTTAATTCATGAATTGTCAAAATTTTAAAAAACCACATTTTTGTGCATTTTAGCAAATCGTCAAAAATATCACAGCAATCTGCACAATAAGCTCTCTCTGTCTTTTTTTGCACTGTCGTACAGTTTTCCATTCAATCCATCTGCTTTTATCCCTCTGGCGATTCCATGCAGATTTTATAAAAAGTCCTATAATTAAACCATTTTCTTTCCTATTTTTTCGCCGGGCTTTGAAAAATCTATCGTTGCGGTTTCCATAAAATGAAGCGATGATTTTTAATCGCTTCATTCTATGCAGGATTTCCTTCTTCTTTCGGAAAAGTGCAAGATAACTGTCAAAAGCTGCCGGAGCACTTTATCCGGCAGCTTTTTTGTGTATTTCATACAAAAGAGGAAAATTGCGACTACTTTTTTGAAAAAAGATTCGGGAAGATTTCGGTCATTCCTCCAAAACTCCCTCTTTCCAGGGCTTTTTCACCAAAATTCAATGCTTTCTCTTCCATATTTTGATAGGTGCCCGGCTGTAATTTCGGCAAAATGTTATAATATTTTATAAAGCGTGCAATTCTTACTTTGCCAGAGCAATCCCGGACAGAGAAAACAGCAGGTTTCCCAGCGCGTGTTTTTGCAAGGAGAGGTATTCCTGTGCGCTCACCTTGCCACCCCAGTTGAGAACCTCCATCTCTCCACTGGCACCTTTGATGAAGATGTCCGAAGAGGTAAAGCCATTCTTCAGGTAAAAACGACGTCTTGCAGTGCGCTGCTGAGCATTTTCCGCATTGTCATCCAAACGTTCAATCAAAAGAACAATTCGCTTGTCTGCAAAATACTCGCACACCTGCTGCATGATTTGGCTGCCGGTGCCGCGACTGCGGATTTTGGAGGACACCGCCAGATAGTCCACCATCACCATCCCGCCATAGGGGATGACCATAACAAAGCCCATCAAGGTCCCGTCCTCTGTTGCCGTTAGAATCTGCGCCTTTTTGCTTTTCACCGAATGGCGCAGAACAAAAAACGGTTTGCGCTCCGCCTTTGGAAAAGCCTCCATATAGATTTCCTTCACCTGTTTCCATTGCCCTGCATTGATTTGTGTCAGTTTCATCAAAATCTCCTCCTCGTTGTATAATACCCTCTGTGACGCTGTCATTATAAAGGATACAGCGACTGTAAAGTCAATAGGATTTTCGAATCTTTTTTCAAAAAACAGGAGGGTCAGAATGTCTGACCCTCCTGTTTTTATTTTCCTTATTTGATGGAGTTTTCGTAAGCCTCGATCATCTTCTTGACCATCTGACCGCCGACAGAGCCTGCTTCGCGGGAGGTCAGGTGACCGTTGTAGCCCTCCTTCAGGTTGACGCCGACCTCGTTGGCAGCTTCCATCTTAAATTTATTCATCGCTTCCTGCGCCTCTGGAACGACCAATCTATTACTGTTCGAGTTGTTTTTGTTGCTTGCCATAAAAAATGCACTCCTTCATCTTTTTAAATGATTGGGTGCGGTCCTCCCTGTTTAAGAACCGCTCCTTGCGTTTGCAGTAATAGTATGGCGTGCAGACGGTTGATTATGTTTAGAAAGTTATGCCAGTCCTTCTTACAAAAATGCTCCTCTTCTTTTCTTTATAAAAAGGAAAAGAAGATCAAAGGGCAGTCCACGCATCCCCTTGCAACAGACGGTCCAGGATTTTTTCTTGCAGCTGTGCTTCAAATTCCGACTGCTCGACCTCTTTTCCATTGACCTCATAATAAGGACAGAGCTGGGTGCTGTCCTCCGGGATATTTTCCCGGCGTACAAAAAGATTTTCCAACTCCTTGATTTCCCCATCGCTCTGGTAGCGAAACAGAGTGTAGCTTTGTGTCCCGTTCCAATCGTACTGTCTAACCATTGTCCCATCCTGAAGCGGATAATCTCTGCCACTCATCTCCGTTCCGTCGCTGTTCCAACAGATGAGCCTTCCATCGGCAAAGTGAAAGACTCCGTTGTAGCCGCCCGGATTGTCTGCCATCTGGACCACCAGCTCTTCCTGTGCATCCTGGTCGAGGTCCATATAGACATATTCGTACTCCATCTCTTGCTGAAAGTCCGGCACCCACCAGCCTTTCTCTTCAAACGCTTCCAACAAATCACCGTCTCATGCAAACAGGCGTTCATATTGCTCCTGCGCCAACGACTCAGGATATGTAGAAGCCGCCTTGTCCTGCTGACCGCCGCATCCGGTCAGCAGGACTGCCGTCATCCAACATACTGCGGCAAATAAAATCCCTTTTTTCATCTTCTCTCCTCCGTTTCATTTTGAACCTACCCTTAAAGGAAGGCTGCCATTTATTTCTCTGCATCCACATTCCTTCCTTTAAAGAGCATTCTTTACTTCTCCATTCCCAGCAGCAAAAGGACAGCTGCGCAGCAGAGCATCTCGTAGGCGCTCAAATTGGACGGCAGTGCAAACAGGTGCTCTCCCTGCGCAATGCAGCTGCCGTCCAATCGAGCCAACGGGGTTTGTACACAAACGACCGCATTCTCCTGCGTGCTGGACATCCGCAGTTCCCCTGTGTCTCCGCAGCGGATGCAGGGCAGTCCGCATTGCACCAGCGCTTCTCCACCCCGGTCGGGCAGGATGCACCTTGCGTGCAGCAGATGCTCCGGCAGGTGCTTTGGCAAAAAACTTTCCTTTAATACTACCAGCCCGCCGCCGACATCCACCCACGAGGACGCCGACAGTTCCAGCAGCAGCACCTTTGCATCTGCCTTCCAGAAAATCCCTTCCCGCGTCTGCCAGGCGCAGCGCTCTCCCAACAAACTGCGCAGCGCATCCAGCAGATGCCGATCCCGTGCTTCTCCCAGCAGGATCACCGGTATCACCATTTCACACCTCCCTGTTGATTTTGAAGCTTCTGTTAGTTTTCCCAAAATCATCCGAAAGATACAAAAAGGAGCAGACCGCAGCGGTCCGCTCCTTTGATGGGCGAGGATAAGCCCGATTATTCCTCAAATTTGCGCTTTGGCAGTGCTTCCAGCTTCTCCACTGCGCCTTCCAGATATTCCACCGGCATCTCTTCGATCTTGCCTTCGTCGCACAGTGCGGCAAGGGTCGGGTCGATCGGCATCCGACCCAGGATTTCCAGACCGGTTTCCTGTGCAACCTGTTCAAGCTTGCTGTGACCGAAGATGTCAATCTCCTTACCGCAGTCCGGGCATACCAGGTAGCTCATATTCTCTACGATACCGACGATCGGAACATTCATCAGCTTTGCCATCTTGCAAGCCTTCTTGACAATCATCGAAACCAGATCCTGCGGAGAGGTCACGATGACGATGCCGTCCACCGGAATCGACTGGAAAACAGTCAGCGGAACATCGCCTGTGCCCGGCGGCATATCGATGAACATATAGTCCACCTCTCCCCAGACTACATCGCTCCAGAACTGCTTAACGGTTCCTGCAATGACCGGTCCTCTCCAGACGACCGGGTCATCGGTGTTTTCCAGCAGCAGGTTAACAGACATGACCTCGGTGCCCTTAGAGGTCAGGCGAGGGTCGATGCCCAACTCGGTTCCCTGTGCGCGTCCGGTGATACCAAACATCTTCGGGATGGATGGACCGGTGATATCCGCATCCAGAATGGCGGTAGAAAATCCTCTGCGCTGCATCATAACTGCCAGCGAAGAGGTGACCATCGACTTGCCAACGCCGCCTTTGCCGCTGACGATACCGATGACCTTTTTAACCTCGCTCAGGTGGTTTGCCGGCTCCAACAGGCTTTGTGGCTTGGAGCAGGAACCCTTGCTTGAGCAGGAAGAACAGTTGCCGGAGCAGCCGCTTGCTTCACTCATGTACTTCATCTCCTAAAATTTGATCGTTCCAAAAGAATCATTCAGGACAGAATCCCGCTGCTTTGCAGCAGATTCATACTCTTTCATTATAACCTTTTTCCCCTTGTTATGCAAGAGAGAATCTTTTGCCTGCCTGCTTTTGGATGGATGGGATGTGACACTGTTGACTCTATCCTATCTTGAATCCATCAGAAAAATAAGGATAGTCAAAGCAAAATCCAAAAACTCACCTCTTACCCGTTCCTTTTTGTGAGAAAAGGTCTTGTCTGTGCAGGATAAATTGCATATAATGGAAGAAACAGGACCGCCCTGCCGCGGGCGTCCGACAAAACGCATCTGAAAAGGAAGGAAAATTCTGTTATGAAACATATTTTGCTGATTGCCACCGGCGGAACCATCGCCTCTGGAAATTCTGAAAACGGGTTGACCCCTCAAATCTCCTCGGAAGAACTGCTCAGCTATGTTCCTGCTGCACGGGAATTCTGCACCATCGACGCGGTACAGATTCTCAACATCGACAGCACCAATCTTCAGCCGGAGCACTGGCTGCTGATGGCGCGCACCGTCCGCGAAAACTATGATAAGTACGACGGCTTTGTCATCTGCCACGGCACCGACACGATGGCGTACACCTCCTCGGCGCTGTCCTACCTGATTCAAAACTCGCCAAAGCCTATCATCATCACCGGTGCGCAGAAGCCAATCTCCATGGAAATCACCGATGCCAAAACCAACCTGCTCGACTCGCTGCGCTTTGCCGCCTATCCCGATGCACATGGGGTCACCATCGTCTTCAACGGCAAAATCATCGCCGGCACTCGCGCCAAAAAGGTCCACTCCAAGAGCTTCAACGCCTTTGACAGCATCAATTTCCCGGTGCTTGCCACCATCCGCAACAATAAAATCGTCCACTATGTCAAGGACAGCTGCCCCTGCTCTTATCCTGCCTTTTACAGCGACATCAATCCCAAGGTCTGCTTAGTCAAGCTGATTCCGGGCATGGAGCCGGACCTGCTGCCCTGGATTGGCGAGCATTATGATGCGGTCATCATCGAAAGCTACGGCGTAGGCGGCCTGCCCAGCGCACCGGACCGCGACTTCCTCAAAGAGGTGGACAAGCTGATTGCCGACGGAAAGATTGTTGTGATGACCACGCAGGTCATGTATGAAGGCAGCGATATGGAGGTCTATGAGGTTGGACACGTTGCCAAAGAACGCTACGGACTGATTGAGTCCTACGATATGACACTGGAAGCCACTGTCACCAAGCTGATGTGGATTATGGCACAGACCCACGACCCGCAGCGCATCAAGGCGATGTTCTACACCACCATCAACCACGACATCCTCTTCCAGAACAACTGATACCCCTGCAAGGAGGTCCTTTACTTGTCAAACCCGTGTACCCTCTGTCCACGACACTGCGGCGTTGACCGCAGCCTTTTCACCGGTCGCTGCGGTGTGAGCGATTCGGTCAAGCTTGCCCGCGCCGCTTTGCACTTTTGGGAGGAACCCTGTGTCAGCGGCGAGCAAGGCTCCGGGACGATCTTTTTTTCCGGCTGCCCGCTGGGCTGCGTCTTCTGCCAGAACCACACCATCAGCGCAGGACATTTTGGCAAGGAGGTCAGCATCGAGCGTCTGGCACAGATTTTTCTGGAGTTGCAGCAGCAGGGCGCCAACAACATCAACCTGGTCACTGCCGGACATTTTGTTCCACAGGTCATCGACGCTTTGGACCGGGTGCGCCATCAGCTGCACATCCCGGTCGTCTACAACAGCAGCGGATATGAAACGGTGCAGACCCTTCGGATGCTGGCAGGCTATGTCGACGTCTACCTTCCGGACCTCAAGTTCTATTCACCGGAGCGTTCAGCGCGGTACTGCTCGGCTCCCGATTACTTTGCAGTCGCCAGCACTGCGGTACAGGAGATGTTTGACCAGACCGGTCCGGTGCAGCTGGACTCCCGCGGCATCATCCAAAAGGGAACCATCGTTCGCCACATGGTCATGCCCGACGGCGTAGAGGACAGCATGGACATTTTAAGCTGGATTGCCGAGCATCTGCCGCTGGACGACATCCTGGTCAGTGTGATGAGCCAGTACACTCCCTTTTACAAAAGTACCGATTATCCCGAAATCAACCGCCGCCTGCTGCCACAGGAATACGAACGGGTGCTCGACTGGATGGAGTGCATGGGCATCGAAAACGGCTTTGTCCAGGAGCTCTCCTCTGCTAAAGAGGAATATACCCCTGATTTTTCCCTGCAAGGAATCTAAACTTTTGAAACCTTCCAGAAAGAAAGGAAATTTCAGCCATGCAAATCGACATTCTTCCATACGCAAAGGAAAGAATCCCCGATGTCATCAACTTTGAAGAAAATCTGCGCAGACAAGAAAATTTCTGGGGATGGAAAATCGACCAAGCCTACCGGGAAAATGTTGAAAAGAGCTTTTGCTCCCCTGAATTTTCTCATTCAATCTCGCTGCTTGCCTATGTCGAAGGCAAGGTGGTCGGCAGAATCGACTCCAGTATGATTGCCACCCACTTTGAAGGCTCTCGCCAAGCTTATCTGGATTGGGTCTGCGTTTTAAAAAGCCACCGGCATCAGGGTATTGCCCAAAAACTGATGAAGGCTCTGCGGGAACAGCTCAAGCAGCAGGGAATCACCACCCTGGTCGGGCTGATTGCCTCCAACGAAGAAGCTCAGCGTTTTTACCGCTCGCTGCCCGACAGTAAAATCCAAGATGAAGGAATTTGGATTGACATTCTCTAGCCGAAACTTTACTATAAAAGGAAGGCGACTGTGCAGCTGCACAGTCGCCTTCCTTTTTATATACGGTAAATCTTTTTTAGAGGCTGTTGATGATGTCGATATAGGTCTGTTTTGGCTGTACGCCGACCAGTCTTTCCTTTTCCACGCCATCCACAAAGAAGACAACGGTTGGAATGCTCATCACGCCATATTCTCTTGCAATCGGTTTATTTTCATCCACGTTGACCTTGGCTACCACTGCTTTTCCTTCCAATTCGCCGCTCAGCTCATCAATAACCGGCAGCAGCGATTGACAAGGCATACACCATGGTGCCCAAAAATCGACCATGACTTTTCCTTTGGAGATGACCTGGTTAAAATTATCAGAATTTAAATGCATTGCCATAAATAAATCCTCCTTAAGAGTGGTAAATGTAAGGTTTTTCCTTGATTTAATCATACACTATTTTAGTATTATTGCAAGCCTTCTCCCTTTATTTTTACAAATTCTTCACGAAATATTCTGTCAAAAGAATCTCCTTCGATATTTTTTAAAAAACCTCATAAAAAGCTATTGACAAATCCCGAAAACCGAGTATAATAATATACGTTGTCAGTAAGACATCACAACATTGCCCGATTGTGTAAGGGTAGCACGACAGACTCTGACTCTGTTTGTCTGGGTTCAAATCCTAGTCGGGCAGCCAAACAAATCCCAATCTTTAGAGATTGGGATTTGTACTATCCCGGGGTATAGCGCAGTTTGGTAGCGTGCTTGGTTCGGGACCAAGAGGCCGTGGGTTCAAGTCCCGCTACTCCGACCAGTGGCAGAAAGCCACAGCAAAAAACGCACTCACTTTGGTGGGTGCGTTTTTTGTTTTTCTTTCATTTGTTTACAAAGCAGGAATAGATTTTCCTCATCTATCCTCCTATAATGAATGGGTATCTGCCCGTACCTGCTCTTGCCGACGGACAAAACCCAACCGTTCAGGAGGAATGATGCCATGCCAACCCGCATTTGTCGCTGGGTAACCGACCATCCAATTGCGTTTGCCCTCATCTTTTTTGCCTTTTACTTCACCGGTTTTTTCACCCTTGAACAGCTAATTACCGAACCGGTCTATCTGATTCACTGTACACTGGATGACTGGATTCCCTTCAACGAATGGTTTATCTTTGCTTACGGCTCCTGGTTTTTCCTGATTCCCTGGGCACTGATCACCCTGTTGCGGCGTGACCGCTCCAATTACTTTTATCTGTGTGCGGTGATGTTTTCCGGCATGGCAATCTGCCTGCTGCTATATCTGCTGTTCCCAAATGGGCTGAACCTGCGTCCGCAAACCATCCCCATCAACAATCCGGCGGCGTGGCTGGTGCAAACCATCTGGTCGATGGATACCTCGACCAACGTCTGTCCCTCCATCCATGTTGCCAGCACCCTTGCCATTCTGTTTGCTGTGTGGCGCAGCCACATCTGGCATCACCGCAAACTGGTAGTCGGCGGATGTACCCTTCTCACTGTGCTCATCTGCCTTTCCACCCTGTTTTTAAAGCAACACTCGGTCGTCGACGTCCTCTGTGGTATTGCGCTGACCGTGCTGCTGCATCTGGCTGTCACGCAGCTTTACAGAAGGTTTTCCCGCTCTAAATCAGCCGCCTATTCCCAAACATCCCCATAACGAAAAAAGGACGATGCGTTTTGCATCGTCCTTTTTTTATCGGATTCTGTTATGCTCCGGCTCTTACACCCAGGCGGTCATATACCGACGAAATCGGTTTGTACAGCCAGATGGAAATGCACATATCCACCATGCTGTGGATGATCGAGCCTACCCCTACCAGAAGGAAGATAGAAACAAAGAAGCCTTTTTCGTAGTTTGCCTGCGGCATCGAGCCGTTGAGGTAGAATGGCAGTACCACCAGCACCTCACAGAAGGCGTGCAGCACACCAATCACAAAGGAGAAGCCCAGCGAGCTGCGCACCGACTGAATGGGTGCATTGTCGTGCTTCTTTAAATAAATGGCTCCTGCCAGCGCAAAGATGACATGGGTCAGCGCGCGCAGCACCACCGTCAGCGGGAAGCCTGCCAGGAAAAATCCAAGGGTGGTTCCCAAAGAAACGGCAACCGCCATTGCAGGCGAAATAAACATAGCAATAAAGATGGCAACGTGGCTTGCTAGGGTAAAGGAAGCCGGTTCCAGAATGATTTTGACCGGAGAGAACAGCGGGATAACAATTCCGACTGCAATCAACATTCCGGTCAGCGCAAGATTAAAGGTATTGGTTTTGCTCTGCATGAGTATACTCCTCCATCCATTTACAGTGTCGCACAATCTGTTGTCAGGTGTCTTGACATATATCCTCACCTATTATAGCATCGCTTTTGTATCTGTCAAGATTCAATCGAAGAATTTGTTCAAATCAACAAAATTTCTTTTTTCTTCCACACTACCCCAGTCGTGTATTGACATTTTCAAACGACTATGGTAGTGTGTAGATAGAAACTACTCCAGTCTTGTGAAAGGAGGCTGCTCTATGCAATCCAAACTATTCGATTCCGAGCTCAAGGTGATGGGTGTCCTCTGGCGGGAGGGCGACTGCACTGCCAAACACATCTCCGATGTCCTCAAACAGGAGGTCGGCTGGAACATGAACACCACCTACACCCTCATCAAACGCTGCATCGGCAAGGGCGCCATCCAGCGCAGCGAGCCGAACTTCCTCTGCCACGCGCTGATTCAAAAGGAAGAGGTGCAGCAGCTTCAGACCGATGAACTGATCGACCGCATCTATGACGGCTCGACCGACAAGCTGTTCGCCGCCCTGCTGGGACGCAAAAAGCTCAGCGCACAGCAGATCGAGCAGCTGCGCAACATCGTCGGCAGCTTTGAGGAATAACCCCTTTCCATCCTTTACCCGAACGAGGTGATCCTGATGAGTTTTCTGCAAATGTCCCTGGCAGCATCAGTGATGATTCTGGTCATCCTGCTCATCCGCACGCTGGCAATCCACCGGCTTCCCAAACGGTTTTTCCTGCTGCTTTGGGTTGTCGTCCTGCTGCGGCTGCTGGTGCCGTTTTCTCTTCCCTCTCCCACCAGCATCTACTCGCTGCTGCCGACCGAACCGCTCCCTGCTCCCGACATCAAACAGGAGCTGTCCGTCCCGTCCGTTCCCCCTGCTGCCTCCCCATGGGAAGCGTTTGAGCTAAACCTGCCGTCCGACCTGCCCGAGCAGACGATGCAAACCGCACAAACGGCAGAACCAACACGCGAGCCAGCCGAGGAAGAGAAAGAGAACCCGATACCCGCCTTTTCTCTGCCGAGCAAAAAGCAGCTGTTGACCGCAGGCTGGGCAGCTGGCGCTGTGCTGTTTGCCCTCTACTTTTCCATCAGTTACCTGCGGGCGCAGACCGAGTTTCGGATGTCGCTGCCGGTGACCCACCCCTTTTTGGAGCAATGGCTTGCCCGCCACCCGCTGCGCAGAACCATCTCCATCCGACAGGACGACCGCATTTCCAGCCCGCTGACCTATGGCATCCTGCATCCGGTCATCCTGCTGCCGCGTCAGAATCTTTCGCTGCCGCAAGAAACGCTCGACTGCATCCTGACCCACGAGTATGTCCACATCCGCCGCTTCGACTGTCTGCTCAAGCTGCTGCTGACCGCTGCCCTTTGCCTGCACTGGCTCAATCCGCTGGTCTGGGTCATGTACCTGCTTGCCAACCGCGACATCGAGCTGTGCTGTGACGAGGAGGTCCTTTCCCGCATGGGACTGGAAAAACGTTCGGTCTATGCGATGACTTTGATTGACCTGGAGGAGCAGAAAAGCGGGCTTTACCCCTTGTACAACAGCTTTAAACACAATCTTACCGAAGAAAGGATTTGTGCCATTATGAAGATGAAACGACTTTCTATCATCAGCCTGTTCACCGCCGCCTGCCTGCTGGTCGGTGTCACCACCGTCTTTGCAACCTCTCCTTCTTCTAAGACCGATAAGGAAGTTCCCGCCGTCGAAACAGCTGCTCAGCAAACGGTTGCCGACCCTGCGGTCTACGATGTGTACGAACCATTCCATCTGACTGTTAAAGACGACCAGAAACTGTACTATTTCGATCTGCTGGTTGGTAAATTTGAAGACAGCTACCAGGAAAACATGCGTACCAAAGCTGTGGGTTATTTAGAAGAGAAGGGTGTCGTCGACTTGGTTGCCATCCGTGAAGGCAGCCAGCTGATGGGGGTTCATGTCACCGCCAACCGAAGCGCCACCTCGGTTCCCCTGTATATCACCCGCTACCACACTGATTTTGTGATGCCCGACCAGTGCGCCAGCATGGAGGAATACTTTGAGCAGTTTACTTCTCTGACCTTTGTCCCTGCCAAAGCGGACCTTTCCTCGGGCAACCTGTATTGTGACGACCAACTGGTTTCCACCTTCACCCACGAGGAAAACGGCAAAAAATTTGTCTTTACTTCCCAGAATGGACGCACCTCTTTGTCCCCTGCCTCCCCTGCACCCTCTTTTGACCTGACCTACTCCCGCGGCACCGTCTGTGAGAGTCGACTCGGTTATCAATCCTCTATTCTCCCTGGAAATACTTCCGTCCTGTTCCAACTCACTGGCGAAGGACTTTTCCCGGACCGTGAGAACGGTCGCTGGACCTATCAGGACAAGGTCGTTCGCCGCATCATCGACGGCAGCTTCCCGCAGCAGGTCAGTGCAGACGGCGAAATCGACCTACAGGTTTCCTATCAGAACGGCGGACCTTCTGTCAAGGAAATCACCGCAGAGGAATTTGACAAGCTTGCCAACCAGCTGCTGACTCCGAAGGAATTTATCCCTCCGGTCCGCTCGCCCAAATCGGTGACCCAGTCCGACTCGGCAATTTACGCTGCCAACGTCGGCGATGAGGTCCTCTGCTCAGTCGGCGGCAAGGTCACCCACGTCGGCTGGCAGGAAGGTCTTGGAAAATGCGTGCGCATCACCGATTCCAAAGCCACCACCTGGACCTATGCCCATCTGGACAGCATCGACGTCCAAGCCGGTCGCACCATCCAGGCAGGCACACGCATCGGCACTGTCGGTCAGACCGGCAACGCTACTGAACCGTGTGTCGAGCTGCTGGCTCACCTGGAACAGAGTCCGCTGAACGTTTCCAAGCTGTTGGGCTAACCGATTGCTGATCCCACTTCCGATTCATCCACACAACCGCTTCGGAAGAAGAGCACAATGCCATACATAAGAGAAGCCTCCGTATGACAAAATCATACGGAGGCTTCTCTTATGCTTTGCAGGATTGCTAAACGCCTTCGTTTTCCTCGCAGAACAGCAGTCCCTGTTCGCACAGCTGCTCGACCACCCGCTGTATATCCTCCTGATGCTGGTACTGGATATTGTGCAGATGCACCCCGCCGGTCAGCGTACACAGCGCAGGTGCGTTGCTTGTGCGCAACTTTTGCACAAACTGATCGACATCATAGCGGGAAAACAGCTGTAACTGCCCGGAAATCTGACCGTAGACCGGATGCTCCACCGTCACGTCCAGCACCGCACAGCCGTTGTCCACCACAATGTACAGTTCCTTTTCCATCTGCTCCTGGGTGTGGCGGCAGGCAATCACCCGCTGGTGCAGTCCCTGTTCGCGGTGCAGCAGGTATCCCCGCGGCGTGGCGGAAATCTGCTCCCCCGCGGCGCGCAGCAGTGCCACGTCTCCTACGATGATCTGTCGGCTGACCCCGCATTGTTTGGCAATTACGGTCGCACTCAGCGGGCTGCTGTGTTCTGTCAGCAGGCTGAGCACCTTCTCCCTTCTCTGTGCAGAATTCATCCGCTTGATCCCCCTTGTGTTTTTTTCCATCATAACACACCCGCCGCGATTCTTCCAGCCCCTGCATATTGTAAACATTATGTGAACAAGCTCATTTTGCCGTAGTTTTTCTCTCTTTGGCAGCGTTTTGATAAAGGAACGGCTGAACATCCACAGTCGTCCGGCTCTTTTCATCTTTGTCCCTTTCCAGACAGAGGGCGCAGATTCACCACCCCAAAAGGGCACATGGCAAATCTTTAGCGTTTGTGCACAAACAACAGCTATGGATTTTTCTGCCGTGTGCCTTTTTGTGTCCGAAAAATCCCCCTTTTTCCTCTCTTTTTCTGTTTTTTCTGTCCTCCTTTCGACCGTTTTTAGTGAATTTGTACAGGTCAAATCCCTTTTATTCTACGCGTTCATCGTATAATATCTACATTTTTATATTGAAAATCAGGAATAAAATTGTTATACTTGAATAGTGACCACGGACCATGTGGTTGATTTGAAAGGGGCGATACTGTATGAAACAATATCTCGCAGCAAGGATTCGAAACATTGCTTTGACCGGACACAGCGATTCCGGCAAAACTTCATTGGCAGAAGCTCTGCTTTTTAAAGCAGGCGCCAGCGATAGATTGGGAAAAACTTCTGAGGGCAATACCATCTGTGACTTTGACCCAGAAGAAATCAAGCGCAAAGTATCGGTTTGCACCGCTGTTGCCCCCTTTGCCTGGGGCAGCACCAAGATCAATTTGATTGACACTCCCGGACTGTTCGACTTCGCAGGAGAGGCAGCACAGGGTGTGCGCGCAGCCGAAAGCCTGCTGATTGCCGTTTCCGGTAAATCCGGCGTCGATGTCGGCACCGAAAAAGCCTACAAGATGGCAAAAGATCTGTCCAAGGCGACCCTCTTCTTCGTTTCCAAGCTGGACGTGGAACATTCTGATTTCTATAAAGTATTTGAAGAGCTTAAATCCACCTTCGGTCCATCTGTCTGCCCGATCGTGGTTCCTTATGTAGAAGACCAGCAGGTAAAATGCTACATCAACCTCATCGACATGAAAGCTTACACCTACGACGACAAGGGTGAAGCACATGAGGTGGATATGCCTGACTTCGGTCATCGTCTGGACGGCTTGACCGCCGCTGTTTCCGAAGCGGTCGCTGAAACCGACGAAAGCCTGTTTGAAAAATACTTCTCCGGTGAGAAGTTTACCCGCGACGAAATCATCCGCGGTGTTCACACCGGTGTTACCAACGGCTCTATCTCCCCTGTTCTGTGCGGCTGCTCGACCAACCTGCAGGGAATTGATATGCTGCTCGACTGCATCGTCGACCTGCTGCCGTCCCCATGGGAAAAAGGCGCTGAGGTCGCTGTGGATGCCGAGGGCGAACCGGTCGAGGTTCCATGCACCGACGAAGCTCCTCTGGCAGCTTATGTCTTTAAGACCATCGCAGACCCATTTGTCGGCAAACTTTCCTATGTCAAAGTTATCTCCGGTAAACTGGCTGCTGATTCCGCACCGATCAACTCCCGCACCGGTCAGCCGGAGCGTCTGGGCAAGATCATCTACATCCGCGGCAAAAAGCAGGAGGATACCGCTTACATCACCGCCGGCGACATCGGCGCTGTTACCAAATTAGCCGCTACCGAAACCGGCGACGCGCTGTGCGACCCGAAAAAGGTGCTCAGCTTTGACCCAATCCACTTCCCACATCCTTGCCTGACCATGGCAATCAAAGCCGAGGCAAAGGGCGATGAAGCCAAGATTGCTTCCGCTCTGCAAAGACTGATGGAAGAGGACCCAACCCTCGCTTATGAAAACAACGCAGAAACCCACCAGCAGCTGATCTCCGGTCTGGGTGAACAGCATCTGGACGTTCTGGTTTCCAAGCTCAAAAATAAATTCGGCGTGTCGGTTTCCCTGGAGGTTCCAAGGGTTGCTTACCGCGAAACCATCCGCAAGAAAGTGAAGGTACAGGGCAAACACAAGAAACAGTCGGGCGGTCACGGTCAGTTCGGCGACGTATGGGTCGAGTTTGAACCAACCGTCGGAGACGATTTGGTCTTTGAAGAGAAGGTATTCGGCGGCGCTGTTCCAAAATCCTTCTTCCCGGCAGTTGAAAAAGGCTTGCAGGACTGCGTCAAACACGGCGTTCTGGCTGGCTATCCGGTCGTTGGACTCAAAGCCACTCTGGTGGACGGCTCCTACCATCCGGTAGACTCCTCTGAAATGTCCTTCAAGATGGCAGCTTCGCTGGCTTACAAAGCCGGTATGCCGCAGGCTTCTCCGGTCCTGCTCGAGCCAATCGGCAACCTCAAGGTCTATGTTCCTGATTCCAACACCGGCGACATCATCGGTGATTTGAACAAACGCCGCGGCAGAGTTCTGGGCATGAACCCAGCCAACGACGGTTTGCAGGAGATTGAAGCGGACGTGCCGATGAGCGAAATGAGCGACTTTGCTACTGCAATCCGTTCGATGACCCAGGGACGCGGCTACTTCACCCTCGAATTTGCCCGCTATGAACAGCTTCCTTCCAACCTGGAAGCCAAGGTCATTGAAGAAGCAAAGAAATTTGCATCGGAAGAATAATCAAAAAGCAATCGTATTAAATCCTTCTTAAAGGAAGGGTGGTTCTGTTCCTGACAGTGGGATAGGACCACCTTTTCTTTTTGCATTAGAAAGGAGTGCTCTCATGTCACTGAAAAATTTTCTCATCACCTTCTCCCCTTTGTTTATCTTAGGTTGGATGTTACTATTTTTGTTTGGAATGATTTCCTTCCGGCTATTTTTCTTTCCTCTCCTGCTGCTCTATCCTATCCTGATTGTGGACGACTGGCAAAGCTGGTGCAGCAAGCATCAAAAGACGGTTCTGCTCTCTCTGGTTCTGAACACACTGACTCTAGCCAGCGGGCTTGTGCTGTTCTTTTCCAGTGACGTCTATACCTCCCCTTTCTACAAACCGTGGCAGTTCCTGATCTACCTGCACCTGGCTCTTAACGAGGTACAGGAGCTGTTGACCCAGCCGATGAGCAAAAAGCAGCGCATCGGCAAGATCGTATATCTGGTTGCTCTGAGCGTTATACTGTTGAATCTGATTTGGTTATAAACCCTTTTGCATCGGAGGAACAGTTCTGATACAGTTGAATCTTTTTTAACTGAAGGGCTTTCCGTTTCCAAGCAAGCGCGGGGATTTTTATTTTTCGTGTCACAGGGGGATCCCGCTCGTTGCGGCGAGCGCACTCCCGTGCGTCAACGTTGACATAAGACACTGCCCCGTACCGTTTTTTATTTTTGTGTCACAGGGGTTTCACCCCCGTACCCCCACGAGCTTTTTGTAAAAAGCTCGACCAAAAACTTTCGTTCGCCTTCAGCGCAGCCTTCTTTAGTCCCCCTTTCTCACCCTGCACGCACAAACCGTAATATCATCATCGTGGTTATCGTTGCGGCGCAGGCGAGCGGTCGAAGCGATGTCGTCGCACAGCGCCTGCAAATTGCCGTCGGCAGCAAAATGGTCCAGCACCGATAAAATCCAGTCGCTGCCGCAGGCGGTGGCTCCGTCGGACACCATCACCACCAAATCCCCATCCGACAGCTTGATGCTGCTCTTTTCAAACTCGACCGCTGTCAGGATCCCCACCGGCAGGGAGGTCGATTCCACCATTCCTGCCCGATTTCCTCTGCGGACAAAGGTGGGCGCTGCGCCCGCTTTATAAAAGTGTGCCTGTCCGGTGTAAAGGTCGATTGCTGTGATGTCGATGGTGGAAAGGGACTCCTCCCCCGATTTGACCAGCAAGGCGGAGTTGACAATCTTCAGCGCCGCCGTATAGCTGACCCCGGCGTCGATCAATTTGGTAATCAGCGACACCGTCATATTGGCATCCACCGCAGCCGCCGTCCCGCTGCCCATCCCGTCTGACAGGACAATGTGCGCCACCGAGCGGCGATCGGTGAAGGACTGGCAGGCATCCCCGCACAGGCGGCATCCTTGACAGGTGTGCTGGCTAGCGGCAAATTCCGCTGTAAATTCAGCCCGCTCACAAAAGCGGAGCCGCACCGCCCGCTGCTGCCTGCCCGAAGGGTCGGTTTCGGTGATTTCCAGCTTTTGCGGCAGCGCAAAGGCACAGTCGCACACGCTGGACAGGTCCATGCTCATCCGCTCCAGCTCCAGCCGAGCCACCCGATACGGCTCCAAATCAATCTGCAAAAACACCCTGCCCTGCCGGTCGCGGTAGCAATCCACCCGCCGCAGCTGGCAGCGCTCGTGCTCCAGATATTCCCGCACCTGCGCCATCATCCGCTCCTCATATCCAGAGATGCCGCACAGCTCCTGCGACAACCCTTCCAGCAGCTCGCCCAGACCCTCAAACTGGTCGGTCACCACCGAGCGCACCCGCGCCACCTTGCGGCTCATCCCCTCCTTCGCGGTAAACTCCTGATAGCCCAGGTTGATCTGCTGTGCCAGCTGCGCCCGTTTGCCACACCGCGCCGAGAGCGGATAGCCAAAATCCTCCTCGCAGATGCTGCCGTTCTGCCGCAGCAGCGGCGTTAAGTGATGAAAGACATCGAGCGTGTCGGTGTACTCCTGCTGCCAGCAGCGGGTCTTCAGCCCACAGCGCAGGCAGATATTATCCACCGCCTCATCATACACCTGCTCCAGACTGCCGGCTTTGACCTTGTCCAGCTGGTGAGAGACCGCCTGAGTGGTGCGCGCAATCTCCCGCAGCGCACCGCTTGCCTCTCCCAACCGCTCCAGCATCAGCTGGCGCACGCTTTTCCCCGCGCTGTCCATCGGCTGGCGGAACAGCTTTGCCCGCAGCGCACACAAAACGCTCTGTGGCAGCAACAGCAACGTCACCGCACTGATACACCCTTCATACACCAGCGGCATCACCGGCGGCGGACCAGAAAGAAGGCTCATCCCCCCAAAGGTGAGCACAAAAGCTCCCGCACAGCCAAATCTTCCCAGGTTGGAAAATACCCCTGCCGCCAGTCCTGCCAGCGCATAAATTCCAATCAGTTGCATCTTTGGAAAAAGTGCGACATCGACCGCTGTTCCGCAGACGATGCCGGAAATGGCTCCCCAGCGCTCGCCGCCTGCCAGCGCGCACAGCAGCACCGCCAGTGCAGCCAGCAGTCTGCCCAGAGAGATGCCGCCGAAGGTGACGTTGCTCAAAGATACAATCAGCATCGAGGCTGTCAGCACCACGCTGATAAAATCTGCCCTTGTCAGGGTGAACAGACCCTGTCCCAGCGAAAACGCCTTGAGTCCCCGCGCCAGAAAATAGGCACAGGCGGCTGCCATTGTAGCCTCCGCCAAAGCCATCACCAGTTTGTACCCGGAAAAGGACTGTGCCAGCAGCGATGCCACCGAAGGCAGCAGCAGTCCAAAAAATGCCAGCAACGGCGCCGCTGTTGTCCGCTGCATGGTCGATTCGCTGTGTGCTGCCGTGCGGCGCACCAGGGTAATCAGCAAAATTGCCGCTGTGTACTTGATGGTCAGGGTGTGCGCTCCGCCCAGCTCGGCAAGATTGCTCAGCAACAGGCTGCCCGCCGCACTGCCCAGCGCCGCCGCAGGCAGATAACGAAAGGGTGCTGCCGCACACAAGGCTGCGCCAAAGGGGGAAATCTCCATCATCATATTGCCCAGCCCGACTGTAAATCCCAGCAGGACCCACAGCAGCGCGCCCATTGCCTTGATTTGGTTGTACATTGCCTGTCTGAGCTGATCCATCCATCCGATGCTTACAAAATCTGTCCTGCTTTTCATAGTGCAGCCTCCTTATGTGCTATTTGTAAAATTTTGCTTTCGATGTATAAAAGCATAGCACGCCGCATAGGCATAGATTGTCGTTTGTGCAACCACAAATCCATCGAATGCTGGATGTTTGCGACCGGTGTGGACAGCCTTTTCTATTTCCCTGCTTTCCGACCGGCGTTCTGCCAGTTTTTGTTTTCTTTTTCCACCCTGCACCCATTGGCTGCCAATCAGCAAGGATAAAAAAAGGAACAATGTCCCATCTGCCTTTATCTTTAGAAAGGACGTGTAATGTATGGCAACTGCCACCATCAAAAAAATCCTCAACAGCGACATTCAATCCGTCTGGGAAACGGTGCTTTGTGTAAAACGGTACAGCCGCTGGCGCAGCGATTTGAGCAAAACACAGGTCATCCACGACGGACGATTTATCGAGTATACAAAGGACGGATTTGCCACCCATTTCACCGTCACAAAAACCGAACCATACCGTCGCTGGGAGTTTGATTTGGAAAATAGCCGCATCCGTGGGCACTGGACCGGTCTTTTTACCGCACAGGGCACACGGACCCAAATGGAATTTACCGAATGTGTGACCGCCAAAAACCCTCTGATGAAACCGTTTCTAAAGCCGTACCTCAAAAAGCAGCAGGCACAGTTTGTGCAGGATTTAAAAAGAGAACTTGAGGCACAGCGCCGTTGATTCTCCTATCGAAAAGGCAAAGACGCAAACGGTGTTGACATTTTGCGGGCTTTGGAGTATCATAGGTTCAAACAAAAGGTCGGTTTGCTGCCGACCGGTAAACCGATGAGTAAGAGAAGTAAAGATGGCATACCTGTCCCCAGAGAGCCGCGGCAAGGTGAAAGCGCGGCGGCAGCGGCTGTTTTGAATGGGCTTACGAGGGCGACCCGAACGAATTTCCAGTAGGCGTCGACGGCAGGCTGCGCCGTTATCTGGCAGCACCATTTCGATTGAGTGGGCTCTGCCTTTGCAGGGTCAATCTGGGTGGCACCGCAGGAGTAACAAAGCTCTTGTCCCTGTTTTTCGGTCTTTTTCTGCCGAAAAGCACAGGACAAGGGCTTTTTTTCATACCCTGCATCCAAACCTGCATCCTGTTTTGTACATTCATCCATCCAAATAAATGAGAAAAGAAAGAAGGAACTGTTATGGAAAACAACATGAACATCTCCGAAAACAAACCGGAACGCAAAAAGGTCATCTTCTCCGGCATCCAGCCGACCAGCGGTGCTTTCACCCTGGGCAACTATCTGGGCGCTGTTAAAAACTGGGGTTTGCTTCAGGACGAATATAACTGCGCATACTGCATCGTCAACCAGCACGCCATCACCGTGCGCCAGGACCCGAAGGAGCTGAAAAGCAACACCCTGTCCGCCTACGCGCTGATGCTTGCCTGCGGCATCGACCCGAATAAGAGCATCGCCTTCATTCAGAGCCATGTCAGCACCCACGCAGAGCTGGCATGGGTGCTCAACTGCTACACCCAGTTCGGCGAGCTGTCCCGTATGACCCAGTTTAAGGACAAATCCGCTAAACACGCCGACAACATCAACGCCGGTCTGTTCACCTATCCTTCCCTGATGGCTGCCGACATCCTGCTGTATCAGACCGACCTGGTTCCGGTTGGTATTGACCAGAAGCAGCACCTTGAGCTGAGCCGCGACATCGCTGTCCGCTTTAACGGTCTTTACGGCAACACCTTCCGCATCCCGGACGCTTACATTCCAAAGACCAGCGCCAAGATCATGTCGCTGGCAGACCCGACCAAGAAGATGTCCAAATCGGACGAAAACGTCAAAGCCACCGTCTTCCTGCTCGACTCCAAGGACAGCATCATCAAAAAATTTAAGAGCGCTGTCACCGACTCGGAGATGGAAGTCGCTTACCGCGAAGGCAAGGATGGCATCAACAACCTGATGTCCATTTACAGCGCCATCACCCAAAAGAGCTATGAGGAGATTCAGCGGGAATTTGAAGGCAAAGGCTACGGCGACTTCAAGACCGCTGTCGGTGAAACAGTTGCCGAAGAGCTGCGTCCAATCCGCGAGGAATATGACCGCCTGATGGCTGACAAGGCTTATCTGGAAAGCTGCTACCGCGAAGGCGCACAGAAGGCGCGCACCATCTCCCAGCGCACCCTCGATAAGGTCTACAAAAAAATCGGCTTTTTGCCTGCTTCCCTCTAATTCGCCCGGAAGGAGTACACCATGACTGAAAAATTATTTGACCTCGACAGCTACTGCACCCGTTTTTCCGCCTCGGTCCTCTCCTGCGAGCCTGCCTCCAAAAACGGGATGCAGGGATTTGCTGTAAAATTAGACCGCACCTGCTTTTTCCCGGAGGGCGGCGGGCAGCCTGCGGACACCGGCTGCCTGCAAGCAGGCGACCAGAGCGCGCAGGTGCTGTACACCTATGAGCAGGAAGAAGCGATTCTGCATCTGTGCGACCAGCCGCTCCCGGTTGGCAGCACGGTGGAGGGCGTCCTTGACTTTGAGCGCCGCTTTGCCAATATGCAGATCCACAGCGGCGAGCACATCCTGTCCGGTCTGATTTTAAAGGAACTGGGACTGCACAACGTCGGCTTCCACATGGGACATGAGAGCAACACCATCGACCTGGACGGCGAAATTTCTGCCGAGCAGGTGCGCACACTGGAGGAAAAGGTCAATGCGCTCATCTGCCAGAATCATCCGGTCTTTGTCAGTTACCCTTCTGCTGAGGAGCTTGCTGCGCTGCCGCTGCGCAAAAAGCCGGAGGTGGACCATCTGCGCCTGGTGGAAATCCAGGACTGTGACCTCTGCGGCTGCTGCGGCACCCACGTTGCCCACACCGGTGAGATCGGACTGCTCAAAATCATCGACTCCCAGCGCTACAAGGGCGGCACCCGCCTGACCTTCCTGTGCGGTGCAGCTGCTTTGAAGGACTGCGCCGACCGATGCCAGAGCCTCAAACAAATTTGCGTCGGTCTGTCCTGCAAGCCGCAGGAGGCTTTTTCCAACGTAGAAAAATTAAAAGCGGAGCTGGCTGCCAAAAAGCAGGAGCTGGCTGCCAAAAATAAACAGTTGTTCACCCTGCTGGCAAAGGAGCTGGTGGCAAATGCCCAGCCGTTTGGCAGCGACCGTCTGGTTTTTGTGTGGGACGACAGCCTTTCTGCCGATGAGCTGAAAAGCTTTGCTGCACAGCTGAGCCAGCACAGCCAGGTGGTCGGCGCACTGTTTACCCGCCAGGGCGAGGTGCTCTCCTATGCCCTGTGCCGCTCGGCAGATGCCGGCTGCGACCTGCGCGCACTGTGCCAGACGATGAACAAAGCGCTCGGTGGCAAGGGCGGCGGCAATCAGGAGCTGTGCTGCGGCAGACTGCCGGTCTGCGAAGAAGCTGCACTGCGCGACTGCCTGCTTTCCTTTACAGAATAAATCTATTTTAAAATAAAAAGAGAGCCTAATTAGGCTCTCTTTTTTGTTTACCCTATTCTTTTCCCAGCAGCAGCTTTTGCAGTTCGGCAACATCCTGCACCACAAAATCGGCTCCGGCTTCTTCCAACTCACCCGGCAAAGCGTAGCCGTAAGCAACACCGATGCCGGTCAGCTGATGCGCCTGTGCGCCCTCTATGTCAAACCGGCGGTCGCCAATCATCGCAGTCTCCCCTGCATCTCCCAGCAGGCTCAGCTGCCGCAGCGCCTCGGCGACGACCTCCTCCTTCTGCACCCGTCTGCCGTCCAGCTCGCTGCCGACCACAACCGAAAAATACGACTCGATTTGAAAATGCTCCAAAATCTTTTTAACAAAGACGGTCGGCTTGCTGGATGCCACCGCCAGCGTACATCCTTGCGCACACAGCTCCGACAAAAGCTGCGCCATTCCCGGGTAGATTTCGTTTTCGTACAGTCCCACCGTCGAAAAACGCTCCCGATATTTTTCCACCGCCTGCTTTGCCTGCTCTTTACTCATCTGATAAAACTGCTCAAAGCTCTCCAGCAGCGGCGGTCCGATGAAGGGTGTCAAGCGGTCGGCATCCGGCTCGATGATTCCAAAGGCTTCCAGCGCATACTGCACGCTTTTGGTGATGCCCACCTTCGGGTCGGTAATGGTTCCGTCCAAATCAAATAACAACCGTTTCCAACGCATCTTTCTGTCCTCCTGTTTTCTTTGTCTGTCCTGCCATTCCTGCCGGGTCTGTGAAAAGCAGCTCACATCCAGCAGCGCACCGTCAAACCGTTCGGTCGCCTGCCGCAAGGTCCCTTCGTACACAAAGCCGGTCTTGTCCATCACCCTGCCACTGCGATGGTTATAAGAAAAGCGGTAGGTGGAAATCAGCTCCAGCTGCAAATCCTTAAAGGCGTAGTCCACCACACAGCTGACCGCTTCGGTCATCAGTCCTTGTCCCCACCACCCTTTGTCGAGCAGGTAGCCCAGTACCCGGCAGCGGCTTTTATCCCTCCTGCGGCGGTGGTCCTCCCGCAGCCACACCGCTCCGATATTTTTTCCGCTGACCTTATCGCAGATTGCCCAGGTCAAATCCTCTTGCATCAGCTGGTTTAGCAGCTGTCTGCTTTCTTCGATGCTCTCGTGCGGCTTTTTGTCCGCATGGATGCCGGTGTCCGGCTCGCTACAATAGGCATACAGGCTTTGCAAATCCTCCGGTTCAAAGGCGCGCAGCAGCAGACGTCCGGTTGTCAGTCGTTCCATGGTTATTCCTCCTTTTCCTCTCCCTTGTTTCGGGTGGTTTCGTTCATCAGCTCCACAAAACGGGAAACCGACGGCGGCAGGCTGACCCCTTTCAGACTGACCATCCCGATGCTTCGTGGCGGGACCGGCTCGGTCAGGCTAAGCTCGAACAGCTTGCCGCTTTGCAGCTCTTGCCTGCAAAACTGCCGCACCATGCAAGACACACCCAAATTGATGCGCGCCAGCTCTCCCATCAGCTCATAGGAAGCCAGTTCGATTTCCGGCTGTAGCTCCACCCCCTGCCGCAGAAAAAAACGCTGGACATACACCCGACTGTTTGCCTTATGCTCCAGCATAATCAGCGGCAGTCTTGCCAGCTGCCGTGCGGTCAACGGCTTGTCCTTCAGTTCGGCAAATTTCTGTCCTGCCACAAAGATGTCCTGCACCGGGCTTTCCCAGTGGACGGTGATGCGATCATCCTCGATGGGCAGGTTGACAAACGCCGCATCGATTCTGCCAGCGTGCAGCAGCTCCAGGCTGCTGGCACTGGTGCGGTTAAAGATGCTCAGATGCACCTTTGGATAAAGCTGATGAAAACGCTCCAGCGCAGGCAGCAGCAGATGACGGGCGGTGATGTCCCCTGCGCCCAGCCGCAGCTGTCCGGCTCCCAGCGTCTGCAAGCCGCTCAGCTGCTGCTCTGCCGATTCCAGCAAGCCCAGCGCCGAGCTGGCGTACTCGTACAGGATGCTGCCCTGCGGGGTCAGCTCCACCTTTTTGGAACTGCGCACAAACAGCTGCATCCCCAGCTGCTCCTCCAGCTGACGGACCGACTGGCTGACCGCCGGCTGCGACAAAAACAGCTCCTGCGCTGCACCGGAAAAGCTTTTGTGCTGCGCCACCTTACAAAAGACCCGATAATTTTCCAGCTTGGTGAGCATCCCTTTCCCCCTTTCCACAAACTATAAGTTACACTTATCTTTAATATTCTATATATTTATTTTACTTATCCTTATATTTCTATTATAATAAAAGTATCTGGGCAAAACAAGCCCAACTGCAACCTTATTGATCCAAAAGAAAAGGGGATTTTGATTATGGAAAGACTGGTAGGTACCGTATCCCGCGGCGTTCGTGCGCCCATCATCCGCGAAGGTGACGACCTTGCAAAAATCGTTGTCGATTCTGTCCTGGCAGCAGGCAAAAGCGAAGGCTTTTCCTTCCACGACAGAGATGTTGTCGCTGTAACCGAGGCGGTCGTTGCACGCGCACAGGGAAACTATGCGCACATCAATGACATCGCTGCCGATGTCAAAAACAAACTTGGCGGAGAAACCATCGGTGTCATCTTCCCTATCCTGAGCCGCAACCGCTTTTCTGTCTGCCTCAAGGGCATTGCCCGCGGCGCAAAAAAGGTCGTTCTGATGCTCAGCTTCCCGGCTGACGAGGTCGGCAACCACCTCATCGACGAGGAGCTGCTCGACGAAAAGGGCGTCAACCCATGGAGCGACGTGCTGACCGAAGCAAAATACCGCGAGCTGTTCGGCAAGGTGCTGCACCCATTCACCGGTGTAGACTATGTTGAATTTTACTCCGAGCTGATTCGTGAAAGCGGCGCTGAGGTAGAAATCGTTCTTTCCAACAATCCAAAGACCATCCTCGACTACACCGACAAGGTGCTGACCTGCGACATCCATTCCAGAAACCGCACCAAACGCATCCTGAAAAAAGCAGGTGCTTCGGTCGTACTGGGTCTGGACGACATCCTGACCGCACCGGTCAACGGCAGCGGCTGCAACCCGACCTATGGTCTGCTCGGCTCCAACAAGGCAACTGAGGAAACCGTCAAGCTGTTCCCGAAGGACTGCGACCAGTTTGTCGCAAACGTTGCTGCTATGTTCAAAGAGCAGACCGGCAAAAACATCGAGGTCATGGTCTATGGCGACGGCGCCTTCAAAGACCCGGTCGGCAAAATCTGGGAGCTGGCAGACCCGGTTGTTTCCCCTGCATACACTCCTGGTCTGGAGGGCACTCCAAACGAGGTCAAGCTCAAATATCTGGCAGACAACAACTTTGCTGACCTGAGCGGCGACGCCCTCAAGGAAGCAATCTCCGACTACATCCGCCACAAGGACGAGGACCTGAAGGGTCAGATGGTATCCCAGGGTACCACCCCACGCCGCCTGACCGACCTGATCGGCTCGCTGGCTGACCTGACCTCCGGCTCCGGCGACAAAGGCACCCCGATCATCCTGGTTCAGGGCTACTTTGACAACTACACTAAATAAAAAACCTTTGCGGGGCAGGACCTTTTGGGGTCCTGCCCTTTTTTGTAGAAAAACTGCCGGCACAATTTTCTTTTGCCTGCCGCTGTGCTATAATAGGTGGAAGTTCCGATACCAAGGACCAAACATTTACAAGCTGAAAGGAAGATAGAATATGAAATGGGGAATCATCGGCGCAATGCCGTCTGAAGTAGAAGTGCTCAAGCAGCAGATGGAGGACCTCAACGAGGTCAAGGTCGGACGTCTGCTCTTCTGGGAAGGCATCCTCTGCGGACAGGAGGCTGTTGTCTGCTGCTGCGGCATCGGCAAGGTCAACGCTGCCATCACCACCCAGATGATGATCGACCGCTTTGAGGTGGAGCGCATCATCAACACCGGCATCGCAGGTGCTGTCCATCACGATTTGAAGGTGCTGGACGTTGTCATCTCCCGCGAGCTGTGCTACCACGACTTCAACGCCCGCTTCCTGCGCGACTATCCACCATACATCGACGGCATCCACGCCAGCGAACTGATGGTAGAGTCGGCAGTCGAAGCCTTCCAGCAGATCGACCACGGCTCCTCCTGCTGCTTTGTCGGCAAGATTGCCACCGGCGACCAGTTTATCGAATCTGCCGATGTCAAAAACAAAATCGTGGAGGAACATCACCCCATGTGCGTCGAGATGGAAGGTGCTGCCATCGGTCACACCTGCTGTGTCAACGACATCCCGTTTGTCATCATCCGCACCATGAGCGACAATGCAGACGAGGAAGCAGCCGAATCTGCCACCAACTTTGAAGAAACCGCTGCCCGCCACTCTGCCGGCATCGTCATGCAGATGCTGAGCAGCGCACGCTAAGGAGGAAAATCAGATGAAACGCATCGAAAGCTTTTGCGTCAACCACGATAAGCTGACTCCCGGGATGTACCTTTCCCGCATCGACGGCGATGCTGTCACCTACGACGTGCGCATGGTAACCCCGAATGCCGGTGTCTATCTGGAAAATGACGGCATCCACACCTTCGAGCATCTGTTTGCTACCTATGTACGCAACACCGCCGACTCGGACAACATCCTCTATGTCGGTCCGATGGGCTGCCGCACCGGATTTTACTTCATCACACGGGACAAAATCTCCAAAACCCGCGCCATCGAGCTGGTGCAGGAGACCTGTGCCTTCATCGAAAATTTTGAAGGGGAAATCCCCGGCTCCAGCCGCATCGAGTGCGGAAACTATCTGGACCACAGCCTGCCAAAGGCAAAACAGTACGCCCATAACCTTGCCAAAACACTGGCTGGCTGGACGGAGGAAAAGATGGTCTATCAGCTTTAAGTTTTTCTCCTGTTAAAAAAATTTCAAAAAAATATTGACAACGAAAATAAAATCCGCTATATTAAGGAGGTATGGGATACAAAGTTTATCAGAGGTTCCATGCAAATATTTCTTGACCACCCCAGTGCGGGTTAAGGCCATACGGACAGCCGGGTCAACTGCCGAGCGGTGACACAGGTCACCATTATTGATTGAGTTAGAAGCTCAAATTTTATAAGTTGGTTACTTTATAACCAGTGCGTAGATTCGTACATCAACTTGTGAAACGGTCAATAAGAGTAGTAAAAGTAAGTATTTGCTATATAGACTCTGATCTTTTGTAATCCTTCTTCCGGTGTTTTATAAGGACATCGGGGGATATTTTCCGGTCAACTGTCCGGTTAATGTCTTCTATTCTCTTGGGTTGCCTGCCTTTTGTGCAAGGAAAACAGGGGGAAAATCGGGATTTTTCAAGCAAGTAGAAACGCTTCTGCGTATCTGCTTGCTTTTTTTATGCCATAAAATCTCAAGGGCTTGCCTGCCCGTTAAAAGGAGCTGAGGAGATGGGAGAAAAATTAAAGCTGTACGGCTTTAACAATCTAACCAAAGCGTTGAGCTTTAACATCTATGACGTCTGTTACGCCAAAACGCCCAGAGAACAGCGGGACTACATCTCTTACATCGACGAACAGTACAATTCGGAGCGTTTGACCAATATTTTGACCACCCTGACCGACATGATTGGCGCAAAGGTGCTCAACATTGCACGACAGGATTATGACCCGCAGGGCGCTTCGGTCACCATTCTGATTGCCGAAGGTTCGATGATTCCCGTCGGTCAGACCCAGCTGGCACATCTGGACAAGAGCCATGTAACGGTACACACCTACCCGGAATACCACCCCGAAACCTGCCTTGCCACCTTTCGGGTGGACATCGACGTTGCCACCTGCGGCGCCATCACCCCTCTTTCTACTTTGGATTACCTCATCAGCTCCTTCGATTCCGATATTATCACCATGGACTACCGGGTGCGCGGTTTCACCCGCGACATCAACGGTCAAAAGCTGTTTCTGGATCACCCGGTCACCTCCATCCAGGATTACATCGACCCTGCCACCCTGCGCAGGTATGATGCGGTGGACATCAACGTCTATGATGCCAACCTCTTTCACACCAAGATGATGCTCAAGGAAATCGACCTGCAAAATTATCTGTTTAAAACCGATGTCTATGAGCTGCCCCCACAGAACCGGCTGGAAATTATGAATAACCTGCGTCGAGAGATGATTGAAATCTTCAGTGGGCGCAATATCTACTAACATTTTTGTAACGGAAGATTGCCTGCAAGCGAGATTCCCCACAAAGGAGGTTTTTATCATGTACAAGCTCGAACAAAATCGAGCGCCCATCTATGAGGCTCTGCAAAACTTCAAAAAAATGCGGGTCGTTCCCTTCGATGTTCCCGGGCACAAGCGAGGACGCGGCAACCCGGAGCTGGTTGAACTGCTGGGCGAGCGCTGTGTCGGCATCGATGTCAACTCGATGAAGCCGCTGGATAATCTGTGCCATCCGGTTTCGGTCATTCGGGAAGCCGAGCAGCTGACTGCTGACGCCTTTGGTGCAGCCCACGCCTTTTTGATGGTGGGCGGCACTACCTCCGCCGTACAGGCGATGGTGCTTTCTGTCGCAAAGCGCGGAGAAAAAATCATCCTGCCCCGCAACGTCCACCGCAGTGTGATGGGCGCCATGGTATTGTGCGGTGCCGTTCCGGTATATGTCAACCCCGAATGTGATGAACGTTTGGGCATCCCGCTTGGAATGAAGCTGTCCGAGGTAGAAAAAGCCATCGAGCAAAATCCCGATGCCAAAGCGGTGTTGGTCAACAACCCCACCTACTACGGCATCTGTTCCGACCTGCGGGGCATTGTTGCACTGGCACACCGCCATGGAATGAAGTGTCTGGTGGACGAAGCACACGGCACCCATCTGTATTTCGGTGAAAATATGCCGGTCAGCGCCATGGCTGCGGGAGCCGACATGGCTGCGGTCTCGATGCACAAGTCCGGTGGCAGTTTGACTCAAAGCTCGGTACTGCTGACCGGTCCTTCCATGCACGAAGGATATGTCCGGCAGATCATCAACCTAACACAAACCACCAGCGCCTCCTACCTGCTGCTGTCCAGCCTGGACATCTCCCGGCGCAACCTGGCGCTTCGCGGCAGACAGGCGTTTTCCGAGGTGGTCAAGCTGGCGGAATATGCCCGCAAAGAAATCAACTCCATCGGCGGCTACTACGCCTACTCACGGGAACTGATCAACGGAGACAGCATCTACGACTTTGACGTCACCAAACTGGCGGTCAACACGCTGGACATCGGTCTTGCCGGCATCGAGGTCTATGACCTGCTGCGGGACGAATACGACATCCAAATTGAATTTGGGGATTTGGGCAATCTGCTTGCTTATCTTTCCATCGGCGACCGGCAGCGGGATGTGGAACGTCTGGTCAGCGCTATGGCGGAGGTGCGCCGGCGATTTGGCAAGCCGGACAAAGCCAATCTGATGAAGCAGGAATATATCGAACCCGAGGTGGCTGTTTCCCCGCAGGATGCTTTTTACGCCGAAAAGGAATCGCTGCCGCTGCGGCAGACACAAGGGCGCATTTGCAGTGAATTTGTGATGTGTTACCCACCCGGCATCCCCATTTTGGCTCCCGGCGAGCGCATCACCGGACCGATTCTGGATTATATCGAATACGCAAAAGAAAAAGGCTGCTCTATGACCGGTCCCGAGGATGCACAGATCGAGCGGCTGAATGTGCTCAAAGGAGTTTAGGAAGATGGAATATTGGTTTTCTGAATTACAGACCCCAAACGTTAAACTGTCCATTCGGGTGGACCGCCAGCTGTACAGCGGCAGGAGCGAGTTTCAGCGCATCGACATCTTTGATTCCCCCGAGTTCGGACGTTTTCTGACACTGGACGGCTACATGATGCTGACCGAAAAGGACGAATTCATCTACCATGAGATGATTACCCATGTCCCGATGGCAGTTCACCCCTGTGTCAAAAAGGTGCTGGTCATCGGAGCCGGTGACGGCGGCGTCATCCGCGAACTGACCCGCTACCCGGAAATCGAGCAGATCGACCTTGTAGAAATCGACCAGCTGGTAGTGGAGGTCTGCAAAAAATATCTGCCGCAAACTGCCTGCCGCTTTGATGACCCAAGGGTCCACATCTATTACGAAGACGGCTTGAAGTTTATCCGCCGCTTTGAAAATGAATATGACCTGATTATCGTCGATTCCACCGACCCCTTCGGTCCCGGAGAAGGGTTGTTCACCCGGGAGTTTTACGGCAGCTGCTACAAAGCGCTCAAAGAGGACGGCATCATGGTCAACCAGCATGAAAGTCCCTTTTACAACGAGGATGCCACCGCCTGCCAGCGTGCGCACAAACGCATTGTCGAATCCTTCCCCATCAGCCGGGTCTTTCAGGCACACATCCCCACCTATCCCTCCGGTCACTGGCTGTTTGGCTTTGCCTCCAAAAAGTACCATCCGCTCAAAGACCTTGCCGAAACCCGTTGGAATCTGCGGGGATTGGGCTGCAAATACTACACCACCACACTGCACAAGGGCGCATTTTATCTGCCCGCTTATGTTGAGGAGCTTTTGAAAGATGTTGAATAAAAATGTTGAAGTATTCATGGGCTGCGACACCGGCTGGCATTTTGCTTCCACTGTGCTGTTCGGCGCACCCTTTGATTCCACCACCTCCTACCGCCCGGGAACCCGTTTTGGCAGCTCTGCCATCCGCCGCGAATCCTACGGCATTGAAAGCTACAGTCCTTATCAGGACCGTGACCTGCTCGACGGGGATGTCGTTGATGTCGGCGACCTCGAGCTGTGCTTTGGCGACAGCCGCGCCGCATTGGATGCCATCACCGAACAAACCCGCCTGATTCTTGCCTCACACAAACGCCCGTTCATGCTGGGCGGCGAGCATCTGGTAACACTGGGTGCCTTTCGTGCCGTGGCAGAAAAATTCCCCGATGTACACGTCATCCATTTTGATGCACACGCTGATTTGCGGGAGGATTACCTCGGTGTTTCCCTCTCCCATGCCTGTGTCCTTCGACGCTGCTGGGAACTGGTTGGCAACGGTCGAATCTTCCAGTTTGGAATCCGCTCGGGCGACCGGGAAGAATTTCAGTGGGGACGTACCCATGTGAAAACCAATCGCTTTGACTTTGCCACCCTCGAAGAGGTTATCGACCAGCTTCAGGACAAGCCGGTCTACTTCACCTTAGATTTGGACGTCCTGGACCCTTCGGTCTTTCCCGGAACCGGCACACCGGAGCCGGGCGGTGTCAGCTTTGAACAGCTGCGCCAGGCTGCTACCCTGGTTTGCTCCAAACTGCGGGTCGTTGGATGCGATGTCAATGAATTAAGCCCGCACTACGACCCCAGCGGTGTTTCCACCATCGTTGCCTGTAAAATCGTCCGCGAGATGCTGCTTGCATTTCAAAAATAAAATTTATCTTCCAAGGGAGGTCTACCATTATGGGAAAAGTTTTGATTATCGGCTGCGGAGGCGTTGCTTCTGTTGCCATCCACAAATGCTGCCAGAACAGCGAGGTATTTGAAGAAATCTGTATTGCCAGCCGCACCAAATCTAAATGCGATGCGCTCAAGGAAAAGCTGCAAAACACCACCGCCACCAAAATCACCACTGCACAGGTGGATGCAAACAAGGTCGAAGAACTGGTTGCTCTGATCGAGCAGGAGAAGCCGGATGTCGTTTTGAATCTGGCTTTGCCTTATCAGGATTTGACCATCATGGATGCCTGCCTTGCCACCAAAACCCACTATGTCGACACCGCCAACTACGAACCGGAGGACACCGCGAAATTTGAATACAGCTGGCAGTGGGCATACCGTGAGCGATTTGAAAAAGCCGGCATCACCGCCCTGCTCGGTAGCGGCTTTGACCCGGGTGTTACCAGCGTCTTTTCCGCCTACGCTTTAAAACACGAGTTTGATGAAATCAACTACATCGACATCCTGGACTGCAACGGCGGCGACCACGGCTATCCCTTTGCCACCAACTTTAACCCTGAAATCAACATCCGCGAAGTTTCTGCCAACGGCTCTTACTGGGAAGACGGTCATTGGGTCGAGACCGAACCAATGGAAATCAAACGCGAGTACACCTTTGAGGGTGTCGGCAAAAAGGATATGTACCTGCTGCACCACGAAGAAATCGAAAGCCTTGCACTGAATATCCCCGGCATCAAGCGCATCCGATTCTTTATGACCTTTGGTCAAAGCTATCTGACCCATCTGAAATGTCTGGAAAATGTCGGCATGACCTCTATCGAGCCGATTCTGTATGAAGGAAAGGAAATCATCCCGCTGCAATTTTTAAAGGCGGTTCTGCCGGACCCTTCCTCCTTAGGACCGCGCACCGTCGGCAAAACCAACATCGGATGTATCTTCCGCGGCAAAAAAGACGGCAAGGACAAGACCTACTATCTGTACAACATCTGTGACCATCAGGAATGCTACAAGGAGGTCGGCTCGCAGGCGGTTGCCTACACCACCGGCGTGCCTGCCATGATTGGCGCCATGATGGTTATGACTGGCAAATGGAACCAGCCGGGTGTACACAACATGGAGGAGTTTGATCCAGACCCGTTTATGGATGCACTCAATCAGTGGGGACTGCCATGGAAGGAAGACCGCGATCCGGTCCTGGTAGACTAAATGCAGCGCGTTGATCTTGCCTGCTTCCCTACACCCTACTTTCTGGTGGATGAAGCAAGGCTGCGACGCAACCTTTCCCGCCTCAAAGAGGTCAGCGACCGCACCGGCTGCCGCATCCTGCTGGCACAAAAGGCGTTTTCGATGTATTCGGTTTACCCAATCATGCGTGAATATCTGGCAGGCAGTACCGCAAGCGGTCTGTATGAAGCCAGACTGGGACATGAGCACTTTGGCGGAGAAACCCATGCTTTCTCCCCTGCCTACCGCGAAGAGGAATTTGAGCAGATTCTGCAATTTGCCGACCATATGGTCTTTAACTCCCCTGCCCAGCTGCGCCGCTACGCCTTACGGGCAAAAGCTGCCGGAAAATCCGTCGGTCTGCGCATCAATCCCGAACATTCCACCCAGGAGGGTCATGCCATCTATGACCCTTGCGCACCCGGCTCCCGATTGGGCACTACCCTTTCCAACTTCGATGAATCTCTGCTGCCTTTGCTGGATGGACTGCACTTCCACACCCTCTGCGAGCAAAACTCCGATGACTTGGAAGCGACTGCCAAAGCTTTTGAAGAACGCTTCGGCAAATATCTGCACCAGCTGCACTGGCTCAACTTCGGCGGCGGTCATCATATCACCCGCCCTGATTACGACATTCCGCGCCTGATTTCGGTCATCGAGCATTTTCGCGACCGCTATGATGTGCAGATTTATCTGGAACCCGGCGAAGCGACCGTTTACCATGCCGGTTTTCTGGTGAGCAGCGTTCTGGAAACGATGCACAATGGGATGGAGATTGCCATTTTGGACACCTCTGCCGCCTGCCATATGCCGGATGTTCTGGAGATGCCCTACCGTCCGCCTCTTTTAAACAGCGGAGAAGCCGGAGAAAAGCCATACACCTATCGTCTGGGCGGTCCAACCTGTCTGGCGGGTGACATCATCGGCGACTATTCCTTCGAGCAGCCGCTTTGTCCGGGAAAGCGCTTGGTATTTGAGGACATGGCGCTGTACACTATGGTCAAAACCAATACCTTTAACGGAATGCCTCTGCCCTCCATCCTCTGGCGGGACCTTGCAGGACAGGGGTACCTGGTCAAACAATTTGGATACGAGGATTTTTTCTCCCGTTTATAAACACAAAGAGGAGCCGAAACCGTACATACGGTTTCGGCTCCTCTTTTCTTATTGTAAACTATGCTTATCGTTCTGCTTTGGCTGCAATCCAGCCCTCGCGGTAGGCGGTCAGCAGGTCCTCCAAATCTGCAATCTGTTCCTTCAGGCGTTCTCCGGTATCGGTATCCGCTACCATCACACGCTTGGGGAAGGTCACTACCTGCTGGGACTCCGAGTCGATGTCCATGTTTTCCTCGAGCGCAGCTTCCATTCCCGAGAATGGCTGGTGAGATTTTAAGCGCATCCCGTGTGAGTTAAAAATCAGCGTATAGCCGGCAATCCCGGTGGTTTTCTGGTAGGCTTTGCAGAAGCCGCCGTCAATCACAATCAGCCTGCCGTGTGCCTTGAGCGGATTTTCTCCCTGGTTGACGTGAACCGGTGTGTGTCCGTTGATGATATGGGAATTTTCCGAATACAGCCCAAACTCCCGCAGCAGCATCCGGCAGACCGGCTCGGAGCTTTGGTATTCGTAGTATGGGTTCTTCGGCTCCTCCCAGGTGGATTTGTCCTCGATGAAGGTGCGTTCAAAGGTTTTGACTACCCTGCCCGACAGCGGAGAATTGCTGCCGCACCACAGATACCACATGAAATCCAGATAACGCTGCGGCGGGTCCTCGCTGAAGAATGCCCGACGGGCAGCCATATCCGCATAATCCATGTAGCTTCTGCCCTGATAAATCCTTCCCTCCAGATGGATGGCTTTGAGCGCTCCGTCCTCATCCAGCGGCACACAGCCGTGGAACAGCAGGTTGCCGTTGAACACCTGATACATACTGCCGTGGCTGTACAAAAATTCGACATGGCGCTGTAGCTGCTCGCTTTCCAAAAACAGCTTTTCCAGCTCATCCATGATTTCCCGCTCTGCCTGCGAAAGTTTGTACGGGTCGTCGCGGTCCACCGTCGGAAAACGTTTTTCCTTGAGCGGATAGCTTTTGCCGTCCAGCTCTATGCAGGCGTTTTCATAGTCCACCTTATCCAGCAGCAGGCGGTCCTCCATCTGATATTCCGGGTTGCGGCGGATGATCTGTCCCTCCAGCTTAAACAGGATGATGGAGATTGCCTTTTTGGCTGCCTTGTTTGGGTCCTCCTCGTCGTACATCTTTTCTGCAAACAACACCAGAGGGCGCAGGCTGATGCCATAACCCTGCTCCAGCACCGAGATGTTGTTATAGGACAGGCAGTTGCGCACCACAGCAGCGATGCACGCCTGACTGCCGCAGGCAGCACCCATCCACAAAATGTCGTGGTTGCCCCATTCGATGTCCAACGAGTGATGGTCTATCAGCATATTGAGGATAGCGTCCGGTCGCTCCCCTCGGTCGAAGATATCGCCGACGATGTGCAGATGGTCCACCGCCAGGCGCTTAATCAGGCTGGACAGCGCGATGATAAAGTCATCCCCTTCCTCCAGACGCAGAAGGGTGTCGATAATTTTGCTGTGGTAGACCATCTGGTTGTTGTCCTCGTCCGGCTGTGCGTGCAGCAGCTCATCCAGGATATAGCTGTACTCGCTGGGCATTGCCTTTCTAACCTTTGAGCGGGTGTACTTGGAAGAAAGCAGCTTTGCAAGGTCAATCAGTTTTTGCAGCACAAAGCGATACCATTCTTCGGTGTTGCGCCCTTCTTCGTGTATCCTGCGCAGCTTTTCCTGCGGGTAGTAGATCAGGGTACACAGGCTGGAGCGTTCCCGCGCGGTCAGTACCTCTTCAAATGCCATGTCCACCTTCTCCCGGATAACGCCGGCGGAATTGTTCAGGATGTGGAAAAACGCCTCGTACTCTCCGTGCAGATCACTCATAAAATGCTCGGTCCCCTTGGGCAGGTTCAGGATGGCTTGCAAATTGATGATCTCTGTGCAGACCTGCTGCCTTGTTGGATATTTTTCCGACAGCAGGCGCAAAAATTTCATGCGATCCCCGGTAATGTTCATCTGGTTCACACCTCCATAGATTACACAGAGCAGGCTTCTTCTTTCCTGCTCTGTTTTATTTTTAACAGGAACAAAGAAACCGGAGGCAAAGCTGCGTTACAGACTTTGCTTCCGGTTTCTTTGTTATCCTTTATCTGCCGCAGCAGTTTTTATACTTTTTGCCGCTTCCGCATGGACATGGGTCATTTCTTCCGACCTTTTTGCCCTGACGGCGGATAGTAGCAGGTGTTACAGTGCCGTCCGAGCTGGTGGCTGTCGGCTGAGCAACCTGCTCACGCTTTGGCGCTTCCTGTGGCATCGGCGCGTTTGGCTTGCGGAATGGAGCCAGCAGGAGAATCTTGACGGTTTCCTCACGGATACCGGCAATCATCTCATCGAACATATCGAAGCCTTCGATTCTGTACTCAACAACCGGGTCCTTCTGTCCATAGGAGCGCAGCGAAATACCCTTCTTCAGCTCATCCATCGCATCGATGTGGTCCATCCACTTGGTATCGACCTGTTTGAGCAGAACTACGCGTTCGAGTTCGCGGGTGATGTTTTCGCCCAGCTCCTCCTCGCGTTTGGCGTACAGCTGGTGAACCTTCTCTTTGATCTGCTCGCCCAGCTCCTTGCGGTCTACCTTCTTGAGCTCATCATCCTCCAGCTCCAGCAGAGAGCCGGCAATCAGCCCGATAAAGTAGTTGCGGAAGCCTTCCATATTCCAGTGATCCGGCTCCACGCCCTCCGGCATATACATTGCCATTGCAGAATCGACCGTTTCGTCCATCATGGAAAGGATGGACTCCTTGAGGTCCTCGCCGTCCAGCACCTTGTTGCGCTGTGCGTAGATGATCTCACGCTGTTTGTTCATAACGTCGTCGAACTGCAGGACGTTCTTACGGATACCAAAGTTGCGTCCTTCAATCTTTCTCTGGGCGCTTTCGATGGTGTTGCTCAGGATACGGTTTTCAATCGGGGTGTTCTCGTCGATTTTCAGCGAATCCATCATGCTGTTGATGCGGTCGCCGCCGAACAGACGCATCAGATCGTCCTCAAGCGAGAGGTAGAAACGGGAGCAGCCCGGGTCACCCTGTCGACCGGAACGTCCGCGCAGCTGGTTGTCGATACGTCTGGATTCGTGGCGCTCGGTGCCGACGATGAACAGACCGCCTGCTTCCTTGACCTTTTCTGCCTCCGGGCGCAGCTCTTCTTTAAACTTTTTGGAAAGCTCGGTGAAGCGCTGGCGGGCTTCGATAATCTCTTCGTCATCGGTGTCGCCAAAGCCGGTCGCTTCCACAATCAGGTTTTCATAGTAGCCTTCCTTGCGCATCTGGTTTTTCGCAAGGTACTCGGCGTTACCACCCAGCATGATGTCGGTGCCTCGACCTGCCATGTTGGTCGCGATGGTAACCGCTCCATACTGACCTGCCTGTGCAACGATCTCTGCTTCCTTCTCGTGGTACTTGGCGTTGAGCACCTGATGCTTGATGCCGTGACGTTTGAGCAGTGCGCTCAGACGTTCGGAGGTCTCAATCGAAACGGTACCAACCAGAACCGGCTGTCCTTTTTCGTGGCACTCTTTTACCTGCTCGACAACGGCGTTAAATTTTCCGTTCTCGGTTTTATAAACCACGTCCGGCATATCGTTTCGGATGACCGGCTTGTTGGTTGGAATCTCGATAACGTCCATGCCGTAGATTTCGCGGAACTCCTGCTCCTCGGTCATCGCGGTACCGGTCATACCGGACAGCTTTTCGTACATACGGAACAGGTTCTGATAGGTGATGGTCGCCAGTGTCTTGGATTCCCGTTTGACCTCTACGCCCTCTTTTGCTTCGATTGCCTGATGCAGACCCTCGCTGTAACGACGTCCGTTCATGATACGTCCGGTGAACTCGTCGACGATCATAACCTCATTGTCCTTGACAACGTAGTTGATGTCGCGCTGCATGGTGCCGTGCGCCTTGATTGCCTGGTTGATGTGGTGCTGGATGGTGGAATTTTCCATATCCATCAGGTTTTCCAAGCCGAAGAATTCTTCCGCCTTTTTCACACCGGACTTGGTCAGAGTTGCAGTCTTTGCCTTTTCGTCGACGATGTAATCGGCATCAATAACATCGTCGTGCTCTTCCTTGTCATCCAGCTCTTTTACCTTGTACATCTTCAGGGTGCGGGCAAAGCGGTCCGCTACCTTGTACAGGTCGGTGGATTTGTCTCCTCTGCCGGAGATAATCAGCGGGGTTCTAGCCTCGTCAATCAAAATCGAGTCGACCTCGTCGACAACGGCAAAGTAATGACCGCGCTGTACACGGTTTTCTTTATAAATCTGCATATTGTCACGCAGATAGTCAAAACCAAACTCGTTGTTGGTTCCATAGGTAATGTCCGAATTATATGCCTTCTGGCGGTCTGCCGGCTCGATGTCGTGGATGACCAGACCGACGGTCAGTCCCAGCCAGCGGTAGACCTTGCCCATCTCTTCCGAGTCACGCTTTGCAAGGTAGTCGTTGACGGTGACAACATGGACGCCCTTTCCGGTCAGCGCATTCAGGTAAACCGGCAGGGTGGCAACCAGTGTCTTACCTTCACCGGTCTTCATCTCAGCGATACGCCCCTGATGCAGCACGATACCGCCGACAATCTGCACCGGGAAGTGCTTCATGCCCAGCACCCTCCATGCAGCCTCGCGGCAGGTAGCAAATGCTTCCGGCAGGATGTCATCCAGCGACTCTCCGTTGCTCAAACGCTCCTTGAGCTTTGGAGTCATCGCTTTCAGCTCCTGGTCGGACATTTTAGAAAATTGTTCGTCCAGCGCAAGGACCTTGTCACGAATCGGATAGATTCGCTTGAGCTCTCTTTCAGAGTAGGTCCCAAAGATTTTATCCATCAATCCCATAATTTTTTTACACCTCATTTTTAAAAGGAACTGTCCCTGGGGTGACATCGGATGTGCTTTTGGAGCCTTCCTCCTGCCTGGGGAACTGTTCTCTATCTTTTCCCTTGTTGGGGTTTCTTTTTAATAAGAAGACAACGGCTGTTCTTTGTTTACAGCACGTCTATGATATTGTAACTCTACAAACCCCTTTTTGTCAAACTGTGTGGGGGTGTTTCTTTAAATAAATTGTGTCTATTTTAAAAATTATACCCGCAGCGCTGTCAACGCGGCAAAAAGCCTGTCAAAAAAGGGCAGAACCGCCGCAGAATTTTTGCCATAGCTATATAAAAAAGGCAGCGGGTCCGCTGCCTTTTTTCTTATTTCAGCTCGATAGTGTACTCAAATCCGTACTCTGCCTGCAAAGCCTTGACCTTCTCCTCGTTGTCCTCGATAAAGGATGGGGTGTAGACCGATTTGCCTTCCTTTTTGTAGTCCTCCAGGATGGCTTCCAGCTTTGCCCAGCATTCTTCGCGTCTTTCTTCAGCAGTCGTTTCCAGATTGATTACAAATTCTCTGTGCTTTGGGATTCTTGCTTTCATAGTTTCCGATTTCCTTTCTGCGCCCAGGAGCTTTTGAACGCCCTGTTTTTCTCCTTCATTTTAACCTCTTAAAGCCGCTTCGTCAAGGCAAATCTTCTCATTTCTTTTTGCAGGCGGGTCAACATCGTCGATATTGTCATCCGATAAACTGCAACAAGACCACTTCCGTTTAGGAAGTGGTCTTGTTTTCTTTTACAAGCCTTCTACTGCCTTTGACAGCACCTTGCCGATTGGCTGGCGAATCACAAGCGAGGCTTTGCGGTCATACGGCGTTTCGGTTTTGTTGATGAGCACAAGCTCCCTGCCGCCGTAGTATTGCAGCAGACCCGCCGCCGGATAGACCGCCAGCGAGGTGCCGCCCACAATCAGCAGGTCGGCTGCCATGATGTAGCGCACTGCACCCTCCAGCAGGTCGCTGTCCAGGCTCTCCTCATACAGCACCACATCCGGCTTGATAATCCCGCCGCAGGAGCAGCGCGGAACACCCTTGCCCTTGTACTCCAGCATCTGTTCGAGCGAATAGGAAGCGCCGCAGCGGATACAGTGGTTGCGCAGCACGCTGCCGTGCAGTTCGTATACCCGCTTGCTGCCCGCCTGCTGGTGCAGTCCGTCGATATTCTGGGTGACGACCGCCGACAGCTTACCCTGTGCTTCCAGCTCTGCCAGCGCATAGTGGGCAGCATTCGGCTTTGCCTGCGGATACACCATCCTGTCAAAATAATATTCAAAAAACTGCTCGGTGTGCCGCTTAAAAAAGCTGTGGCTGAGCATCGTTTCGGGAGGATAGGGGTAGGTCTTTGCCTGCTTGCTGCCGTACAGCCCATCCTCGCTGCGAAAATCGGGTATGTTCGATTCGGTCGACACTCCGGCTCCACCGAAGAAAACAATGTGGCTGCTGTTTTCCAGCAGCTCCCTGAGCTTCTGCTGTTCTGTCATCCCTGCTCCTCCTTTGTTGTGGATTGACGGTCGGTTTACTGATGGCTTTCCCCGGTGACCATGCCCAGCAGCTGCATACTTCTGTGCATAAAGCCCTGCATCTGCTCTGCGCTCAGCGGCTTGTGTGCCAGCTGTGCCAAATCATATACCTGCTTGCAGACCAGCTCGCGTTTCTCGTCCGGCAGCGTCTCCAGTGAGCGGATGATCGGGTTCTCTCGGTTGAGCACCAAAGTCACCTGTGCAGGACCGCCGAAGCTCTCTCCAAAGGCGCGGCTCATATCCTGGATTCTGCGGGCATACTCGGACAGCAGGATGACTGCCGGTGTTTCATCGCTCTTTAAGCTTTCCACCTGGTACTCCAGCTTTTCCTCCGGCAGCGCCTGTTTAAAACGTTCGATCAGCTGCTTGTCCTGTTCCTCCTGCTGCTGTTTCTCCTCCTCGGTCTGCTCGGTCTTGAGCGCGCTGCCAAGGTCCGAGTCGATGCGCAGGAATTTGAGCTTCTCCTGTTCCTTATATTCGAGCATACTGATAAAGTGCGGGTCGATCACATGGGTCAGCACCGCAGCGGTCAGCCCGTTCTGACGGAACATCGAGATATACTGCGCCTGCAGGTTTTCATCGGTGACATAATAAATCTTGTTTTCGTCCGCCTTCGGGTACTCCTCGAGTGTTTTGTACTCCCCGTCGATGGTGTGCAGCAGCAGGATGTCCTTCATGCGGTCATAGAATTTTTCATCCTTCAGGCAGCCAAACTTGATGAAGGCAGAGATGTCGTTCCAATATTTTTCATAGGTTTCCCGGTCGTTTTTAAAGATTTGATGCAGCTTGTCCGATACCTTCTTGGTGATGTGCTGGGCAATCTTCTGCACCTGTCCATCGTTTTGCAAAAAGCTTCTGGAAACGTTCAGCGGCATATCCGGGCAGTCGATGACACCTTTGAGCAGCAGCAAAAATTCCGGGATGACCTCCTTGATGTTATCGGCAACAAAGACCTGGTTGCTGTACAGCTTGACCTGTCCCGGAACCACCTCCAGACGGTTGACCTGCTTTGGAAAATACAGGATGCCCTTGAGGTTAAATGGGTAGTCGACGTTCAGATGAATCCAGAACAGCGGCTCGTTGAAATCCATAAACACCTTCTGGTAGAAGGCTTTGTACTCCTCATCGGTACACTCGCTCGGGGATTTCAGCCACAGCGGCTGGGTGTCGTTGACCGGCAGCGGTTTGACGGTGCGCATCTTATCGGTGCCATCCTCGTTCTTCTCCACGTTGCCGTCCTTATCGTACACCGGACGCTGCTCATCGTGCGGATTCAGATAGATTTCATAGGGCATGAACTGGCAGTATTTGTTCAGGATTTCGCGGATGCGGCTCTCCTGCAAAAATTCCTCCTCACCCTCGGTGATGTTCATAATGATGGTGGTTCCGTGTTCGGTGCGCTCGCCGTCCTCGATTTCATAGCTGTCCTCTCCGGAAGAAGTCCAGTGAACCGGCTTTGCATCCGGCTGGAAGGAAAGGGTCTGAATCTCGACGGTGTCGGACACCATGAACGACGAATAGAAGCCCAGACCGAAGTGACCGATGATGCCTGCCGCCTCGCTGGCATCCTCTCCGTACTTCTGCAAAAATTCCTCTGCACCGGAGAAGGCAACCTGGGTGATGTAGCGTTCTACCTCATCCTCGGTCATACCGATGCCGTTGTCCGAAACAATCAGCTGCTTTTTCTCACTGTCGATACGCACCTCCACCCTCGGCTGGTAGCCGTCCTCCTGCGGCGCCTGTCCGATGCCGCGCAGGCTGATGAGCTTTTTGATTGCATCGCAGCTGTTGGAAACAATCTCTCTTAAAAAGATGTCCTTATCCGAATACAGCCATTTTTTAATGATTGGAAACATATTTTTGGAATTGACGCTGATTTGACCTTCCCGTTTCATTTGAAAAAACCTCCCAAGACTGTGGTAATAAAAAATCGGATTTGCAGGCTTACACCGTTTGCAGAAGAAAGAGGGTCACAGCCTCCCTCACCGCAAAACCCGTAAGGTAATGTCCATATAGAATCCTGCAAATCTATATTAAATCTACAAAATTATTTTACTCTTTTGCTATGAAATGTCAATCTGTTACGGAAAAACTTTTAAATTTCTTCAAAAATTACCGAACGCTTCCATTATCCATGCTATTTTCAACAAAATTCGACATCCGTTTTCTTTTGCAGTGTGTGTAAAACTATTTCTAAAGAGCCATACTAAGCCATCAAGAGGATATTTTTCGGAAATTTCCCGTTTGTGTTAAAAGAATATTACCAAATGTAAAATCCGTTTTCACAGCTATCCACAAATCTTCCCGCAAGCAAAGGGCTTTTATTTCAGATATTTTCCACATTTTCAACCGAGTTATCAACATATTCCCGATACACTCCGCTTTTTCTGTCGAATTTTCTTATACTTTTTGGATAATTTCTGATTTTACCATTGTTTTCAACTTTATCAACAGTATTATCAACAATTCCCCTGCTACTTTAAACAAGAAAGGTGGTATCTCCCATGGTAAGAGGAACCAACAAACGCATCATCGAAATCAACGACACCCAAAACCCTTACTTTGAGCGCGCTGTGCTGTATCTGAAGGACAGCCAGGCAGACTCCTGCAAAAAAACACTGGAATCACAGGCGCAGCATTTTTTAGGCAGCATCCGCGCTCCTTTGCTGCACCGCGCCCGCCCGGCATTTTTGTGCAACCACAGATACCTGTGGCAGGGTCTTTCTCTGCTGCTTTCCGCAGCGGCAGGCGGTACCCTGACCTTTTTGCTGCTGCACTGACGCGCTTTACGGACAGCGGTAAAACTTTTTCCCCAAACTTTTTCCTTTTACAATGCAAATCCTTCCAAAATATGCTATAATGAAAACTACTGAATCGCTTCCGGTCTGTTGTCCGGCGGCGCACCATTCGCCAAACCAAATTTGACATATTTTTCGGAGGTATTGCACGTGCCCAGAGAAACTGTATCTGAAAACCAATCCCGTGAAAGCTCGGTCATCGCAGGACGCAACGCCGTTGCCGAAGCGCTGAAAAAAGGCCGCCCGATCGACTGCATCTATATCCTCAAAGGATCCGACCGCGGCAGCATGGGCAAAATCATCGCCCTTGCCAAACAGGCGGGCGTTCCCATCAAGGATGCGGCAGCACAAAAGCTGGACACCCTTTGCGAAGGAGTGGTCCACCAGGGCGTTGTCGCCATGGCTGCTTGCCATGATTTTTCCAGCATGGAGGACATCTTCCAGAAAGCCGGCGACCAGCCTCCCTTTGTTATCATCTGTGACAACATCGAAGACCCGCACAATCTCGGCGCCATCATCCGTACCGCCGAAGCGGCAGGCGCACACGGGGTCATCATCCCCAAACGTCGCGGTGTCGGTCTGACCGCCACCGTTGCCAAAACCTCCGCCGGAGCGGTGGAATATATGCCGGTGGTACGGGTACCCAACATCGTGTCCACCATCGAGGAGCTCAAGCAGAAGGGTCTGTGGATTTTCTGCGCCGACATGGACGGACAGCCTTGGTGCTCAACCGACATGGGCGGTCCGATCGGCATCGTCGTCGGTGCAGAGGGCAGCGGTGTCAGTCGTCTGACCAAGGAGCATTGTGACTTTGTCGTTTCGCTGCCGATGAACGGTCAGGTCAACTCGCTCAACGCCTCGGTTGCCGCAGCCATCGTGATTTATGAGGCAGTCCGTCAGCGCAGCGGTCTGCCAGCCTTTGTTAAAAAGAATTAACTCTCCTGTCAGGGATAGGAAAAAGGAGATTTGAAGATGAGCAAGCAGTATGATGTCGATGATATTCTCAATGAGATCAAGGCAAAAAAAGCGCGCCAGAACGCTTCTCAGCCTGCCCGCGCCGGACGAGGCTCTCCCGGCGCACGTCCCAAACCGGTCAGCGAAAACATCGAGGACCTTTCCTCCCAAGCATACCGGCAGCCTCAACCGGAGCTTGTGACCCAACCAAGACCAACCGTTCAGCCGCCACAGGCTGTTTCATCCGAGCCGCGCGAACCGCAGTCGGCTGCCCGCACCGCAGTCAAACCGCCGCGCTCAACCGAACACGATGATATGAGCAACACCGGCGTCTTTTTCTCCTCGCTGTCCAACCACCGCGAATCGGTCAAGGTACAGCAGGAACATCTGGCAGAACTTCGCCGCCAGGAGGAGCTGCTTCGCCAGCAGGAGGAAGAACTTCACCGTCAGGAGGAAGCCCAACACCAGCAGGAGCCGCCACAGCAGCCTGCCGGTGACGACCTGACCTCCTCCTTCTTTTTGGAACAGCAGCCTGCCGACCTTCCTTTGCAGCAAGGCTCCACCCCGTTCGGCGACTTTGAGCCGACCACACCGCCGCCCGAACAGCCTGACCCCAAGCTGAAGGGGAAAACCGAATATCAAAAATATTTCTCGGGCTTTGGACGCAAAAAGAAGCCCGAGCCAAAACAGCCGGACGATTTTGAACCGGATGCTCCTTTGGAGGATGAAAACGACAGCTCGAATCCTGCCCAGCAGACGGACACCGACGACCTGTTTGCTTCCACACCGACCGGGCTTACCGAGGAGTTTGGAGCGGCTCCTTTTGCCTCCGCACAAACCCAAGCCGCGCAGAAACCAGCGGAAGCAGAAACCGCCCATACTGCCGGACATTTTCATGTTGAGCTGCCCGATGATTTCGACCAGCCCTCTGCGGAAGCTGAGGCACCGCAGGCAGAAGATGCCGGTCTTTTCCACAAGAATACCGGTAAAAAGCAAAAACCGGAAAAATCCTCTCGCCTGGCTTCCGCCGAAATCCCGGTCCCGGAAGAATTTTCCGAGGAGGATACCGAGCTGGAGGACTACTCCTCGCCGAAGGACAAGGAAGCCATCCTGCGGGATATGCGCAGCATCAAAACCGGACTGCTGGTCCGCATCCTGCTGATGGTGGTCGTCTTTGGACTTTCCCTGTACCTGGCGCTGGCTGCCCGCGACATCCAGATTGCCGGTGAGCTGCTGCCGCTGCCGACCTTCATCCAGCCGGAGCTGCACCTGCGCTCCTACATGATAACCCTGTGCGTGGTATCTGCCATCGGCGCAGTCATCTGCTCGAACACTATCGGCGGCGGATTGCTGGCGTTGCTCAAGTTCCACGCCAACACCGACACCCTGCCGATGCTGGCGCTGCTGGGTACTCTGGCACAGGGCATCTGCTACATCATCAAGCCGGAATATTTCAGTGTGGACAAAGCCGACTTTGGCACCAACCTCTACCTGTTCTTCCCGGTGGCGCTGTTCATCCTGTTGTTCAACCTGATTGGCAAGGTGCTGGTCATCCTGCGCATCCAGAACAACTTTAAACTGGTGTCCTCCGAAAAGCTCAAGCACGCCGCTGTCTTTTTAAAGGACCGCAACCTGCTGCGAGAAATCTCCCGCGGGCTTTCGATGGAGGAATACACCATCGCATACCCGGAAACCAGCCCGTTCCTCTCCAACTTTTTGGACAACTCCTACTCCGAGGACCACGCCGAACACATGAGCCGCATCCTGGCTCCTGTCTGCTTGCTGGCAGGCATCATCCTTTCGGTGCTGTCCTACCTGTTCAACAAGGACGTTGCCGAGGCCGTTTCCACCTTCACCGCCATCATGTGTGTCAGCGCGCCGCTGACCTCGACCATCGCCGCCAATCTGCCGCTGTACCGGATGTCCGCCAAGCTGATTCCGGCAGGCGCAATGGTATCCGGCTACTCTGCGGTGGATGCCTTCTCCCGCACCGAGGCGGTCGTGCTGGATGCCAAGGACCTCTTCCGTCCTTCGGACATCATCCTGCACGGCATCAAACCGTTTGACAAGAGCCAGATCGACTCGGTCATCCTGGACGCTGCCAGCGTGGTGTGCAACACCGACGGAATGCTCACCGATGTTTTCAATAAAATCATCGGCTCCAACCGCTCGATGCTCCGTCCGGTCGAAAATGTGACCTACGAGGATTCGATGGGACTGTCCGCCTGGGTGGACGGCAAACGGGTACTGATTGGAAACCGCGAGCTGATGGTCAACCACGGCATCGAAGTCCCCAGCAACGACTATGAGACCCGCTTTGTCCGCGACCGCAAGAACATCATCTATCTTGCCAACTCCGGTCAGTTGTCCGCCATGTTCGTCATCAGCTACCGACCGAACGACCCGACCCGCGAGCAGCTGGAGATGCTGGCAGACCGCGGAATGTACCTGATCATCAACACCTCCGACCCGAATATCACAGCAGAAAAGATCCATGCTGTCTACGATTTCCCGTTGGAGCTGATCAAGCTGATGCCTGCTAAATTCCATGCTCCGTACGAGCAGCTGACCGCACAGAAGGACAGCTCTCCCGCCAAAATCGGATTCGTCGGCTCCAGCCGCATGATGGTCACCGCCATCCTGGATTGCTTCACTGCCAAAACTGCCATCGACCAGGCTGTTTTGATTCAGATGATCGCACTGGTTTCCGGTTACGCACTGGTAGCCCTGTTCTCCTTGATGGGCAATCTGTCCTACCTGAGCATCCTGCATCTGCTTATCTTCCAGCTGGTGTGGGCCATCATCGGCACTGTGATTCCAAACCTCAAGAAATATTAAAAATATCAACTCATAAAAAACAGCCGAAGCAACAAAATGTTTGCTTCGGCTGTTTTATTTGCGAACAATCTGGAATCATCCAACGGGTACGTTGGATGTCCAACCTATAGGTTGGCTCGCTGCAAATCTTACTGATTCTGCTTCTTTTCTTCGAGCCAACGGGACAGCTCATCCATATCCTGCTCGGTCAGGTCATTGTTGTCGTACAGGGTATTGACCAAACTCATAAAAGAATTCTTGTGCAGCTTCTTGATGAAGTTTTTAGTCTCATACTCCATGTACTCTTCGCGCTCCACCTGAGGATAGTAGATTCTTTCTCTGCCGCGTTTTTCGGAAGAAAGGAATCCCCGGTCGATCAGACGGGAAAGGAGGGTCAGCAGGGTGGAGATATTCCAGTTTTTCTCATTGCTGACCACCTTCATTACATCGTTGGTCGACATTGGTGGTGTGTTGTCCCAGATTGCCTTCATAACTTCCAATTCTGCGTCCGGCAATCTTCTCATTTTGTCAAACATATGTTCACCCGCTTCCGCCTGCTCATCGCAGACTGTTTTTGATTCATCCACAGTTATAATTATTACCGATGTAGCATTGAATGTCAATACATTTTTTGAAAATTTATTCAGACTTAACCAAAAAAATATTAAAAAATTGTTAAATATTCCTTCATTTTCCTGCCATCTTTCCTGCAAATCGATTGACATCTTCCTAAGGCAAATGCTACACTTTAAAAAATTGTCCCGATTGAAAGGAGAGACCCCTTTTGAAACCTGTAACAACCCTGCTCGACTGCGGTCTGCTGATTCAAAGCGAACCGGGAAGCTCGCTGAGCCTGCGTCTGGACCAGACGCTCGACTGCGGACAGTGCTTCACCTTTTCCCAGACAAAAACTGCCACCTGCCTGCCCGACATTGAACAAACCTGGCACGGCTGGGCAAAGGGTCATGCGCTGCGCATCTCCCAGCTGCAGGACGGCTCTCTGCTGCTGCACCAGCCACAGGATTACCCGCTGTGGGAGGAGTATTTTGATTTGACCACCGACTACGATGCCATCCGCCGCACCCTTTCCCTAGACCCAACCCTTGCGCACGCCATCACCTTCGCACCCGGCATCCGCATCCTTCGCCAGGACCCTTGGGAGGCGCTGTGCTGCTTTATCATCAGTCAGAACAACAACATCAAGCGCATCAAAGGAATCGTCCAGCGGCTTTGCAGCTGCCTTGGAGAGCCGATTCCTTCCAGCGATTGCTTTTCCTTTCCTTCCCCTCAGCGATTAGCTGCTGCCACATTGGAGGAACTGGAGCCGCTGCGCTGCGGCTTTCGTGCCAAATACCTGCTGGATGCTGCCCGGCGTGTCAGCAGTGGGCAGGTGCAGCTGGATGCCATCCCGCAAATGCCGCTGGAACAAGCGCGTGCCCATCTGATGCAGATTGTCGGCGTCGGTCCCAAGGTCGCCGACTGTGCTTTGCTCTACGGATTCCACCGGCTGGAGTGCTGTCCGATGGATGTCTGGATGAAGCGGGTGTTTGCCGCACTCTATCCCAACGGGCTGCCCGATTGCGCACAAGATTTCATCGGCATCGCCCAGCAGTATCTCTTCCACTATGCCCGCTGCTGTCCGCAGATTTTGGAAACTCCCGAAAAGGAGGCTGCTCTGGTATGAAATCGCTGCTTTCTCCTCTTGCCCTGCTGGCTGCACTGGTAATGACCCTAAGCGGCTGTGCACGTACCGTTCCGCCACCGACCTCCGCCGAATCTGACGCTCCCGCTGCTCCAACGGCTGAAACCTCCGATGAAAAGCCCGACAAGCTGCCCGACGACAGCCAGTCCGAATCAGCCGCAAGCGCACAGCCGTCCGATGCTCCTGTGCAGCTGTGTGCTTACCTGCCGGTTTCGTCGCTGCCGGAGGATACTGCCGCAGCACTGGAACCTTACCGGCAGAGCATCTCTTCCCTCGACTATTTGATTTTAAACACCGGTGTCTACTGGGAGATGGACGGCACACTGGAGGTTTCCTCTGCCTTTTCACAGACTGCCAAGCTCTTGTCCGGGCAGACCAAGCTGTGGGCAACGGTAAACCCCAAAGGCGCACTGGTGCGGGAGGGCAGCGCCGGCAGCAGTATCGCCACCGAACAGCAGAGGCAAACGCTCTGCCAAAATATGCTAAAGCTGTGCCGGGAGTACTCTTTGGACGGCATCGACATCGACTGGGAATTTCCGCAGGAGGAGGAGTGGGACAGCTTTTCCCTCCTGCTTGTCCAGCTCAAGCAGCTGCTTTCCTCCCAGCCGCAGCCGATTGCGCTGTCGGTCGCCTTATATCCACAGCAAAATCAGATGAACACCGAGGCGATGCAGGCGCTCGACCGCATCCATCTGATGGCGTACGACCAGTTTGACCGGCAGGGCTTCCACAGCACCCTGCAAACTGCACAGGAGGCGGTCGAACAGCTTTTGCAGCAGGGAGCCGATGCACGTCAGCTTTCTTTAGGAATCCCCGCCTACGGCAGACCGCTGGACGCTTCTGCACAATGGGTCTTTTACAAGGACATCCCACAGGATATTTCCCGGGAAAATCCCGACCTGGATGGGGAAATTTTCTTTAACAGCGCTGCCACCGCAGCTGCTAAAACGCAGTTTGCCTGCGACAGCAAGCTGGGCGGCGTGATGCTCTACCATCTTCTCTGCGACCGCACCGGTCCAGATTCGCTGGTTGCCGCCTGCCGCTCTGCTATTGACTAAAGCAAAAGTAAAACAAGCAGCGCCTCGAACAAATCTGTTCGAGGCGCTGCTTGTTTTATGAGAGTTTATCAGAAAATCTCGAAATTATGCTTCCAGCATCTCGTCGTCTGCCAGAGGATCTCCGTAAACTGCCGGTTCAGCTGCTTTTGCAGTTGCTTTTTTGCGTTTTTCCAGACGGCTGAACACGGTGCCGCCGACATAACCAGCCAGCAGACCGCCGACTGCTGCCAGAGCCAGAGCCAGGATGACTTTGCCAGCCGGGTTAAAGCCGAATGGTGCAATCAGACCCGGGATTGGGGAAGCAGTACCGGGAGCGTTGTTGACAATACCCAGCATAGCTGCTGCCAGACCTGCCAAACCACCGCCAAAGAAGTTAGAGACGAAAATCGGAATTGGATGTGCAGTAACAATGTGTGCCTGGGTCAGAGGCTCCAGCATAACAGCAATGATGTTGCTCTTGTCGCCGTAGCCCATCTTGTGGAAGACCATACCATTGGTGAAGGAACCGCCAAAGCAGGCGATTGCAGCAATACCCATCGGCAGACCGGTCAGACCCAACATTGCGGTCAAAGCCATCGAGCTCAAAGGAGAGGTGCAGATCATCTTCATGATACCGCCCAGCAGGAAGCCCATGATGATAGGGGACTGGTCAGCTGCTGCGGTGATGGTGCCGCCGATCATACCCAGAATAGAGTTGACAGCAGGGTCAACAACCAGTGCAAACAGTCTTGCCATTGGAGCAATGGTCAGAGAACCGAGGATGATATCCAGACCGGTTGGCAGGTATTTTTCGATGTAAGGAGCAATCAGACCGATGATGTAACCGGCGATGAAGCCCGGCAGGATGCCGTAACCGCCGCAAGCCAGACCGCCTACAACTGCGAATACCGGATTAACGCCCATGCTCAGTGGAACCATGATTCCGGCTGCTACACCACCCAAGCTACCGGCAGTTGCGCCAACCTCGCCCAGGAAAGCAATTCCCAGCAGGTCGCCGGTGATGTATTTGTGAACTGCTTCAATCAGGAAGGAAGCAACTGCTGCGTTTGCCATACCGGACATCGCCTGGCTGCCCTTTGGGAACTTCAGGCTAAAGATGGAAAAAACAGCCAAGGTGAGGAGCAGCAGACCCACTCCGGAAATAATTGTCATCATCGTTCATAACCTCCATAAAACTCTCTGTTTAAAATATCCGTGTGTCGGTACCGTTTGCCGTGTACCCACGCGATTGACTATGCCTAAATTATAGAAGCAAACTTTATAAAACTTCAAAAAGTTACAGAAATTTTTTCTCCAAAAATCCCGAAAAAAGCAACTTTGTCGAAATTGTCCACTCAAAACAGATAGTCCACAGCGTTATGTACAAATAATTTCCGCTTTTTCTTGTCTTTTCAAAATAGCGCTTGCAGCATATTGCACAATAAATTGTCCATCTTTTTGACGTATAGAAGGTGACAACCTTTCTATGATACAGTAAAAGCCGCCTTTGTACTGTCATTCAGGTACAAAGGCGGCTTTGTCTGTATTTTCTGTATCAACTTTAGTTGGTGCAGTAAAAAATCAGCGAATTCAAAAAGTTTTTCAGTGATACCTTTCCGTGGGTTCCCGATTTTCCGCGGATGTAGTCCATCTCCTTGCGAATCTGTTCAAAGCTGTACAGCGTCCCTGCCAAATCATGGAAGGTGTCGTTGGAGTAGTCCTCCAACCCCATATTGGCAAGGTTGGTCAGCCCTGCATTGACTGCACGTCGGATGCGCTGCTCCATCGACTTGGAGTTGTTGGGACTAAAGCGGCTGCACAGCTCCGACACGGTAAATTTTCCCGATTCCGGTCCCTGATCAATCATATAATCCACCAGTGTGATGATGTCCGCGCTGCCGCTCTCCCCGATGATGCCCAGCTTCTGCAAAATCCCGCGCAGGCGTTTGATATGCGGCTTATCCTCTGGCTGCTCGGACAACAGCTTGAGCTCCGGCACCGGTGCAGCAGCCATATTTTCCTGCCCGCCCTGCATAAACAGCGACTGCATCTGCTGGAAGGTGCGCTTCATCTGGATGGAGTCCACAACGTTGGTCAGCACCCGCACGACCTCCACACCGTTGACCGGCTTCTGCAAAAAGAAGGTGACCCCGCACTCATACGCCTGCGCAACCATCTCCTTACTGCTGACCTGCGAGAGCATGACATAGCAGATGTCGGGGTACTGCTCCTTTGCCTTGCGCACAAAGTTGATTCCATCCATAATTGGCATTAACAGATCCACAATGATAATATCCGGGTGGATAAAGCGCAGGTCCTCCAGCGCATCCACTCCATTGGAGGCGCTGCCGCACACCTCGCCCAGCTTCTTCTGCTGGATGATGATTTTCAGGATATTGCACACACTGGCGTCATCATCAATCAAATAAAATTTCATTTGTTTTCCACCTCCAGATTTTTTTGCGGGATGCTGATGATAAAATCGGTGCAGCCCTCTGCCGATTGCACCCGGATGGTTCCTCCCATCTGGTTTTCTATAATATCCCGCACCAGACTCAATCCCAGTCCACGGCTAACCTTGCCGGTTTCATAGTCTATTTTGGTAGAAAATCCCGGTTCAAAGATACTCGGCAGATATTCCAGCTCGATGCCGCCGCAGTTGTCGTGGACGCACAGCTGATAGCTTTCTCCCTGCTGGCTTTCGGAAACAACCACCTGTGCCTGCTTTTCACCCGCCGCTTCGGCAGCGTTGTTAATCAGGTTTCGCAGCACCGACATCAGCTCATAATGTTTATCGGTAAAAAAGTTTTTCTCCATCGAAAAGCTGACCTGCACATTCTCTCCAAAGCCGTCGAAGCCATTTCGGGTGCTGTTCTGGAGAGTTTGCAGAATATCCCGCATCCACATCCCGTTCTGCTGGTCATCGTCGTTAAGCGCAGTCGAAATACCGTTCATAATCAGGTAGTATTCCTTTTTGACCTCGTGAATATCCTTTGCCACTGTCAGCGCCTTTTGTGCCAGCTGTTCCATCTGCTGCGATTGCTCCTGCACAGCCATCTGGTTCAGCTGGTTGTACAGCGCATAGGATACCGCCATGGTGTCCTCGATGCGGTTGGTGTTCTTGTTCATCCAGATGACCTCGCTCTTGAGCTGTGAAGTCAGCATCAGCAGATGGTTGTAGCGCTCTCGGTCATCCTTGTTTAGAATAAACATCCCATAAGCATCCAACGCTGCCAGACAGATGGCTGCCAACGCACTTCTGCCCAGCGCCACAATCAGCAGCCGCAGCAGCACCTCCGGCAAAAACATCCGCACCCCCAGGCGCACGCCTACCTCCACCATGTTCGACACCATATCAATGCCGACCAACGGCAACAGGCGCAGCAGCGAAAAGTGCTGCATCGGCGCCAGATGGACATATAACGCAAACAGTCCGCCGTACATCAAATAGAACAGCATCTCCGGGGAATATGCCCAAAACCCCTGTATAAAGCTGCCCTCATGCAGCCACTCCACTGCACAGCGCACCAACAGGATGCCCGGTGCCGCAATCAAGGTGACCGGAAATACCGGAAAATTGCTGCTGAGAAAGGTCATTACTGGCAGACAGATGACCGCAAGCGAGATACGGAATCCATTGATAATCAGGTTCAGGTCGAGCTGCGCAACAAAAATCATAATGGCTGCCGACAACAGCATCAGCCTTCGTTGCTGTCCTTTTTCTGTCAGCTCGGTCCTTTCCCTCATTTTTTTCATTCGGGTGCCCTCCTTTTGGGAGTTTTTCTCCCTTTTATACATTTAGCTTGACACAAAATCACTTTTCTGTCAATAAGCACCCTTTATTCCGATGTCGAACTGGCAGTTTTAACTAAATTTACTCCCTATTTTTTATAAACTCCACCGTTTTCCTTTTCCTCTGTCCTCACCCAAGCATCTATCGGTTTTCCGAAACCACCACCTGCACCTCCCCGGTGTTTGCCTGACCGATGATATAAGCTGTACTCAGCACACCGCGGCGCGCCTGCATCCCAAAGCTGAGCAGCAGGTCCATCTCCCCATAGCCCGGCAGATACCGTTGACTGATACGCCATTCTCCCTGGTCCATCTCCACATCCTGAATCCTCGGCTCGATGCGCACCGGCGTGTTTGCCACCAAAAAGCTATAACTTCCCGGGCGCAGTCGGCGGGACAGGGTGGTTTCCTTATAGCGCACATCTGAAAACAGCACCCGACCATCCGCTGTCAGCAGGTCCAGAGCGGTATCCCCCAGTAGGAAGTTTGCCATGCGCAGACATCCAAAGCTTCCCATCTGTCCCGAGCAGGCGGTATCATTGACCCGCACCAGCTCCAGTGCGCCGGTAGAGGCGTTATTGACGATGACAAAGGTCAGCTGTTCCCCATAGGACATCGGCACCGTCTTGCGCAGCAGCAGCGTCCTGCCGCTGCCGGCATTGATGAGGCTGACGGTGCGGAACCCTTCTGCAAAACAATAATATGTAGAAAAATTACCGAACGCCAGATTGCTTGCCACCCGCTGGGAGCCGACGTTGACATTTAAAGAACCCGCCTGCACCGCCGCATGGAAAAATCGGACCCGACAGCAGCGCATGACCGGCTGACCGGGCTGGGTAACGATGGGCGGGATCGGCTGCGGATAGACCGGCGGTGCGGAGCCGTCCACATCCGGGTAGCTCGGCAGCGTCTGCGGCGTATCCGGCACCCCTTCCACTGCCGGTCCCGAGCCATCCACATCCGGGTAGCTCGGCAGTGTCTGCGGCAAATCCCGCTGCTGTTGTTCCCGATAAAACTCATTTGTCTGTTGATTCATCTTCTTCACCTTCCATCACAGGATAGGGAAAGACTTCCCCTCCCTTTCATCGTATGAAACTTCCTGTAAATGGTGCTTCCCCTAGCGTCGAAGAATATTTACTGTATCGGTCGCAACCGCCCGGCAAAAGGCGCTGTCATGCTCGACAAACAGCATGGTTCCTTCAAAATCTGCCACCAGCTGCTCCAGCTGGATGCGTGAAAAGATGTCGATGTAGTTGAGCGGTTCATCCCAAAGGTAAAGGTGCGCCTGCTCGCACAAGCTCTTTGCAATCAGCACCTTTTTCTTCTGTCCCTGGCTGTACTGCTGCATCGGCAGGTCGAACTGCTCCCGCTCAAATCCCAGGTTACGCAAGATGGACAGGCAGCGGCTTTGGTCGATGCCGCACTCCTGTAAATAGTCGCACAGATTTCCCTGCAAAAAGGAGGCGTCCTGCGGTACCAGCGACAGTCGCAACCCCGATGCCCGCTCCAGCTGACCGCAAAAGGGAAGCTCCTCCCCCATCAGCAGCCGCAGCAGGCTGGTTTTTCCGCATCCGTTCCTGCCGTGCAGGGCAATCTTGTCCCCTGCACGAACTGCAAAGCTAGTCGGTTCAAACAGCTCCCGTCCATCAAAGCAGACGGAAAGCTCCCTTGCCTGCAAAAGCATTTTGGAAAAATGCTCCATCAGCTGCAATTTAAGCTTGCCGGTGTTTTCCACACTCTTCAGCAGTTCCTCCTTTTGCCGGATTGCCTGCTCGCGGCGGGACTGGATGTTTTTGGAGCGCTGCATCATCTTGGCTGCCTTGTGCCCGATAAACCCGCGGTCACAGGGTCCTTCTCCAATCTTGCTGCTTTCCACCTTGCCTGACCAATCGGCTGTCCGCCGCGCCGCCGTTTGCAGCCGACCAATCTCCTTTTTGAGCCTCTCGTTCTGCTCTCTTTCCGACTGCACCCTGGTCTGATAATCCTGGTACCAGCCGGTAAAATCCCCTTTGCGCAGCTGGATGCCATCCCGGTCGAGCGAAAGGATGTGGTCGACACACCCATCCAGAAAATCGCGGTCGTGGGACACCAGCAAAAATCCCTTCTGCCTTTTTAAATAGTCCGCCACCAGCTGTCTGGATTCGGTGTCCAGGTGGTTGGTCGGCTCGTCGATCAATGGAAAAGCGTTTTCCTGCAAAAACAGCGCAGCCAGCTGTAACTTGGTTTTTTCTCCGCCAGACAGCTGCTCGAACGGGCGCCACAGCGCATCCTCTGGAAATTCCAGCAGCGAAAGCTCCCGCTCCAGCTGCCACTGCTGACAATCCGGGCAGATTTGCTGGGCAACTTCAATCGCCAGCCATTCGGGATGCTCCACCGGCGCCGGAAAATAACCGAAACGAACTTTGGTCTGGATACTGCCGGTAAAGCCGCGCAGCCCGTATGCTGCACCCTGCGCACCCAACAACAACCGCAGCAGCGTGGTCTTTCCTCTGCCGTTGCGTCCGGTCAGTCCCAGACACCAGTCGGTGTCCAGTGCAATCGAAAGGTCCTCAAAGACCGGTTGATAGCTGCCCTCATAACCAAAGGACAGGTTGGATAACAAAATCATAGCCATTGGCATTCACCTCTGAAAGATAAAAAATGGGGAGCAGCAGGAAAAATTCCCACTGCTCCCCAAAAGCCCTGTCCATCAGACAACGGACAGAACCATTCTATTCTTTCAGATTACGGCTGCACAAAGGCAGACCGATTCGGTCAGAAAGGAGCTGCGCAGTTTTCTTTTTCCCGCTGCATGGCAAACGACAACGATGACCGGTCTTTCGCGGTCGCTGACAGTTATCTTCTGTTTGCCTGTTCATCGTTAGCAGGAAAAATTGCGCAATCCTTTCACCTCAATCCTCTTGTAAAAGTTAAAATACGTTTTCATCATACCAACCTTCCTGCCTTTTGTCAAGCGAGATTCATTTGTTTTTACTTTAACAAACTAAAGTCTTGTCCTGCGCAAGAAAGTATGGTATAGTGACATTGAATGAAATATTCTGCTTAAAACCAGATAAATAGACAAAGAGCAAGCCATCCAGGAGAGGAGAAAACACTGTGAACCAGCAAAAGGAGATCCTCGTTGTCGGACACAAAAGCCCGGACACCGATTCGATCTGTTCCGCCATCGCCTACGCCAATCTGAAGAACAAACTGACCGGGCAGCAGTATACCCCGCGGCGCGCCGGTGACCTGAACAAAGAAACCGCCTTTGCCCTGTCCTACTTCGGGGTAGAGCCACCTGCCTATCTGGCAGATGTACGCACCCGCGTTTCTGACATGGAGATCAAGGAGGTTCCTGCGGTCAATGCCAAAATTTCCATCAAGCAGGCATACAGCCTGATGAAGGAATGTGAAGCAAGCACCCTGTGCATCACCAACGAGGAAAACCATCTGGAAGGGCTGATCACCATTTCCAACGTTGCGGCGTCCGACATGGACGTCTATGACAACCGCATCGTTTCCAAGGCAAAAACCCCATACGAAAATATTGTCAAGGTTCTGGAAGCCAAGGTCATCTGCGGCGATGTCAGCGGCACCTTTGACCAGGGACGGGTCACCATTGCCGCCAACACACCCGAACGAATGGTCGATTACGTTGCCGAACACGACATGGTCATCATCGGCAACCGCTTTGAATCGCAGTTTTTCGCCATTGAAATCGGCGCCTCCTGCATCATCCTGTGCACCAACGCCGAACCCAATGAAACCATCATCGAGCGCGCCAAAAGCAAGGGCTGCATCATCCTGTCCAGCCCCTATGATTCCTACACCGTTGCCCGACTGATTAACCAGAGTATGCCCATCGACTTTTTTATGACCGCTCACCACATCCTGTCCTTCTCGCTGGAGGACTACACCGACGATGTCAAAGAAGTCATGGCAAGGGAGCGCCACCGCTACTTCCCGGTGCTGGATGAGCACGGCTGCTACATCGGTCAGCTGTCAAAACGCTCCTTCCTGGCTGCACAGAAAAAGCAGCTCATCCTGGTGGACCACAACGAAAAGAACCAGGCGGTCAACGGAATCGAGTGCGCCGACATCCTCGAGATCATCGACCACCACCGTCTGGGCGGACTGGAAAGCATCAATCCGGTCTACTTCCGCAACCAGCCGCTGGGCTGTACTGCCACCATCATCTATCAGCTCTACCGTGAAAATGCAGTGGAAATCGAGCCGAAGATTGCCGGATTGCTTTGCTCCGCCATTCTGTCGGACACATTGATGTTCCGTTCGCCGACCTGCACCGCCGTGGACCGCGCGGCTGCCGAGGACCTTGCCGGTATTGCCGGTATCGACATCCCGCAGTACGCACAGTCGATGTTTGAAGCGGGCAGCGACCTTTCCTCCCGCTCCACTCAGGAAATTTTCTATCAGGACTACAAGACCTTCTCTGCCTCCGATGTCAGCTTTGGTGTGGGACAGGTCACCTCGGTCAGCGCTGCCGGACTGCGCCAGCTGATTCCTTCTCTCCAGAAGCTGATGGATGAGACCTACGCCCAAAACCCTTCCACCATGCTCTTCTTCCTGCTGACCAACATCATCGAAGAAAACAGCATCGTGCTGTGCAGCGGTCACAAGGCGCAGGAACTGCTCAAGCAGTCCAACCACATCGAGCAGATTCCAGAGGAAGGCTTGCTGCTGCCGGGAATGGTTTCCCGCAAAAAGCAGTTTGTCCCCTCCATCATCGCAACCTTGCAGCAGTAGGCTCCCTCTCAGCAGCAACACCTCCCGTCCTTCCTCAAAAAAGGAAGGACGGGATTTTTTGTTTTCCATATTGACAACTTTCCTTGTCAATGCTATACTGAAGCCAAGGAAATTGACAAGTATATTTGTCAATTTAAAATGAATCCTTGTCATAAAAGGAGGTGCCTTGATGCCGCTGCACAATCGTCTGAAGGAGTACCGCGCGCGCTACCGCCTGAGCCAGACCGAGCTGGGAAATCTTGCCGACGTTTCCCGACAGACCATCAGTTTGATTGAACGAGGGGACTACAACCCTTCGGTCACCCTTGCTCTCAAGCTGGCAAAAATTTTGAACGCTTCGGTCGAACAGCTGTTTAGCTACACCGAAGAAGAACAATGACCCGTACGCCCTTTTTAAAGGAGGAAATACCATGAAAAAACATCCTGCCATTAAATTCATTCTCATCACCGTTGTCTCCGGCATCTGCGGTGCTGTGCTTTCTTTTCTGCTCTCTTTTCAACAAGCGGCTCTGATTTCTGCCATCCACGCGCTGAGCCGGTTGCTCGACTCCTCTCTGCCTGCTCTGCACCTGTCGGTCTGCCTGTTCCTGTCCGGTATGTCAGTCTTTTTCACAAGCAAACTGCGCCGGCAGATTGCTCATTCCAACCCACAAAACCAGGAGGAACTGTTTGAACAGATTGAAAGCAACGACCACTGCACCGAAATTCTCACCATCAACACCCTTTCGGTCATTCTCAACTTCTTTTTCCTCGGGGTATCCTTTGTCTATAAAAACCCGCAGCACATCCTCATCAGTGCCGCTGCTGCCCTTCTCTTTCTGACGCTGAACACCTGGGTGGAGGTTTCCCACGTCAACATGGTCAAGCGGATGAACCCTCGCTTTGAAAAGGTGGACCCGCTCTCCCTGCGTTTTTCCTCCCAGTGGGAAAGCCAGTGCGACGAGGCGCAAAAGCTTGGGATGTACCGAGCTGCCTTTCGCAGCTTCCGCATCTCCCAACTGGGATTCCTGGGCGCCTTCGCAGTCTGCGCCTTTACGGAGCTGTTCTATCCGCTGGGACTGATGCCCTTTCTCCTGATTACCGTTTTCTGGGGACTGCACAGCCTGAGCTTTCTGTTTGCCTGCAAAAAAGAAAAGGTATAAAAACACAAAACACCGCCGGAGAAGCCCGTTGCTTCTCCGGCGGTGTAATTTTTTCTTCTCAGGAAAGATTAAGCCTTTCCGGGATATACTTTTCGATGATGCTCCTTGCGCTGTCGTTGTCCTCCAGCATCAGCATCACCACATAACCGCCGCGCTCAAAGATGAGCGCATTTTCTGCGATGGACGCCGAGTTGTAAACGTCGTAGTTTGCAAATTCCCGGGTCCTGAAGTCCTTGCGCTCCCGCAGCTGACTGAGGATATTTTCCCTGTGGCTGACCCCTTCCTCATCTTTACCCTCCTTGGGCAGCACGATGTAGACGTCGTCCGCACCAAAGTCGGTTTCCACATAGCGGATATATGCTTGCTCATAATCCTTCGCATCCAGTCCCACTACCGCAGCAATCTGCTCGGCGGTCGGCTCCTCCACCAGTCCGATGCGTTTGCCCAGCTGGCTGTAAATCTGCTCGAGCGCCCGCTGCGGCTTTGCTGTATTCTTCTCTGATTTTATCTGCGCGGTCTGCTCCTGGGTCTCCTGCGGCGGCAGGGTGGTGTCCAGCGCCTCACAGCCAAACAGGCTCAGGCTAAACATCATCGCTGCCAGCAGCGCAGCCATCTTTTTCATATAACGATTCATCCGTTCTTGATTTCCACCTTTCCCCCTGCGGGGTTATTCGTTGGTCGATCCTGTAAAGATTATAATCCATATCAAAAATACGGTCAAGCGCAGCCCTTTGCCATTTTCCGAAAGTTTACACTCTGCTCAATTTTCTCTTTACGCGGTCCGGCGAATATGTTACAATACTTTTATCTTTATGTCCACCGGTCTGTACCGGTAATTTTGAAAAGAAGGGAACACTGTTTTATGAAAACCTCCATCTTTGCTGTCATCGCCGTCGTCCTTGTGGCGCTTGCCGTTGTCCTGCTGTGGTATCTGCGCAAGTCCATGCTGTTTTCTAAAGGCAATTACGGCAAAAAGACAGTCAAATCCATCCTGAACCGCTATGCAATCTCCCGCAACTACAAGGTGCTGGAAAACGTACAGCTTCAACTCGACGGAAAGACCCAGACCATCGACTTTGTGCTGGTCGGCTTCTTCGGACTGCTGTTTGTTTCCGCTTTGCAGGGCGAGGGTGATTTTTACGGCGACCTCAAGGAGCCTCGCTGGAGCTTTGTGGATGCTGACCACGACCGCAAGGTCCGCTTTGACAACCCTGTGCTGGAAATGGACAAAAAGGTCGACCTCTTCCGCCGCCTGATGTCCCAGAAAAAGGTGTACAACCTGAAGATTGACACCGCTGTCGTAGTCGTCGGCACCAAATCGGAGGTCCCGATGTACCTCAGCCACATGGGTGAGGAAAACATCGTGATGACCGTCAAGGATTTCAAACGCTTTTTGGAAAAGGAAAAATTTGAAAAGGACAACAACGTCGATGTCGCTGCCATCGCACAGACCATCGCCTCCCTTGGAGAATAAGATTGCAAACAGGAAGGGCAAAAGCCCTTCCTGTTTTTTGCCCGTTTGCAATGTTTCACCCCAATTTTAGTGATATTGCTACCCTCCTTCCTCTTGCTCCTTCCGGGTTTGCCGTTCCTTACAAAAACCATCCTCTTCTTTTTTCTCTTCCTACGGCAAACTGTCTTTTGTTCTCTTGCCTTCCCTGCGTTTTTCTCGTCCCTCCTTGCGTTTTGAAACAAAGGGACTGCTCTGCCCTATTCCCGAAAAATTTCCCTTTTTTCGCTAAAAAATACCGGGATAAATTGTGCAGCCTTCTGAGCTGTCAGAAAAAATTTGCGCAGAGCAAATCCAATATCTTGTTGTTTCACACACCATTCCTCCCCAAAAGCACTAAATCTGCTTTTGCGTCAAATGGAGCGCAGCAGATTTTCGTGGCTTTGCCTAATTGACTAAAAAACGAAGGACAGATACAATAATAAGGAGAAAGAAAGAAAAAGCTGGTCTTTGAACGACCAGCTTTCCTATTGTTTCGCTCCAAAATGATTCGCATAAAGGAGAATGTTCATGTTCAACACCATCATCAAACGGGACGGAAGGACCGCCGCCTATGACGTGGAGAAAATCGCACGGGCGATCTTTCGCGCAGCGACCTCGGTGGGAGGCAAGGATTATCAGACTGCCTACCGCCTTGCTTTGCAGGTCCAGCAGCGTCTGGAGGAAAAATATCCTCCCTCTCATCTGCCCACCGTCGAGCAGATTCAAGACATGGTGGAAAAGGTACTGATTGAAAACGGACATTCCCGCACCGCCAAAGAATATATCCTCTACCGCGCACAGCGCACCCGTGTGCGGGAGATGAACACCGCCCTGATGAAGGTGTATGAGGATCTAACCTTCAAAAGCGCTGCCGAAAACGACATCAAGCGGGAAAACGCCAATATCGACGGCAACACCGCCATGGGCACCATGCTCAAATATGGCTCGGAGGGCGCCAAAGCTTTTTATGAGATGTTTGTGCTGGACCCACAGCACGCACAGGCACACGACTGCGGCGACATCCACATCCACGACCTTGACTTTTTTTCGCTGACCACCACCTGCTGTCAAATCGACCTGAGCCGCCTGTTTGCCGGTGGCTTTAACTCCGGGTACGGCTATCTGCGCGAGCCGGAGGACATCGAGGACTATGCTGCTTTAGCATACACCGCCATCCAGTCCAACCAGAACGACCAGCACGGCGGACAAAGTGTCCCCAAGTTTGATTTTGATATGGCGCCCGGCGTTGCAAAAACCTACCGCCGCAGCTATCGCCGCAACCTTGCCAAAGCCTGCGAGCTGCTGTGCCCTTTGCAAGGCGACGGCGATGGGATGACATCCGTCCTCGACCGCACCTTTATACAGCTGGAGCAGGACGGGCTGCTGCCTTCTCTGGAAGACAGCCAGGCGCATACCCTGGCAGAGCGCCGTCTGCTGACCGAACAGCTGGGCTGCCCGGACGAATCGGTCGAATCCGCCCAGCGGTTTGCACAGAAATATTCCTATGAAGAAACCGAACGCGCGACCTACCATGCGATGGAGTCGCTGATTCTGGATTTAAACACCATGCACTCCCGCGCAGGCGCACAGACTCCCTTCAGCTCGCTCAACTACGGGACCGACACCTCCCCCGAAGGCAGAATGGTCATCCGCAGCCTTTTGCTGGCAGAGCAGTCCGGTCTGGGGCACGGCGAAACGCCCATCTTCCCCATCCACATCTTCAAGGTAAAGGAAGGGGTCAACTACCGTCCCGAAGACCCGAACTACGACCTGTTCTGTCTGGCGTGTCAGGTTTCCGCCAAACGGCTGTTCCCCAACTTTTCCTTTTTGGATGCACCCTATAACCTGCAATACTACCGCAGCGGTCACCCGGAAACCGAGGTCGCCTATATGGGCTGCCGCACCCGCGTCGCTGCCAACGTCTATGACCCCACCCGCGAAATCACCACCGGTCGCGGCAACCTGTCCTACACTTCCATCAACCTGCCTCGTCTGGGACTGCTTGCCAATAAAAATCTGGACCTCTTCTTTGAGCTGCTCGACCAGAAGATTGATTTGGTCATCCAGCAGCTGCTCGACCGCTTCCGCATCCAGGGGCAGAAAAAGGTCATCAACTTCCCCTTCTTGATGGGACAGGGTGTCTGGCTGGACAGCGAAACCCTTGGACCGGAGGACGAGGTCGGGCAGGTGCTGTGCCACGGTACGCTGACCATCGGCTTCATCGGGCTGGCAGAAACGCTGGTCGCTTTGATTGGTCAGCACCACGGACAAAGCGAATATGCGCAGAACCTGGGACTGGAGATCATCGGTCATATGCGGGCGCGGATGGATGCTGCCAGCGAACAGATGAAGCTCAACTTTTCGCTGATTGCCACCCCGGCAGAAGGGCTGTCCGGCAGATTTGTCAAGATTGACCGCCAGCGCTTCGGTGTCATCCCGGGCATCACCGACCGCGACTACTACACCAACTCCTTCCACATTCCGGTCTACTACGACATCAACGCCTTCGAGAAGATTCGCCTGGAAGCTCCCTACCACGCGCTGACCAACGGCGGGCACATCACCTATGTCGAGCTGGACGGCGACCCCTGCCAGAACACCGAAGCCTTCATGCAGCTGATTTGCTGTATGAAAGAGGCAGGCATCGGCTACGGCTCCATCAACCACCCGGTCGACCGCGACCCTGTCTGCGGCTACACCGGCATCATCGGGGACGAGTGTCCCCGTTGCCACCGCCACGAAACTGCCGAGCAACCGATGGAGCGCATCCGCCGCATCACCGGCTATCTGGTCGGCTCGTTGGAACATTTCAACAACGCCAAACGCGCGGAGGAGCACGACCGCGTCAAGCACCAGACGGTTTCTCCGCAATCCATCTAAAAAACGCTCTGCGACAAAATTGTCGCAGAGCGTTTTTCTTTTCAGCATTTTTATCAAACAGCCAACTGCTTTCCCAGTTGGTATCCCCAGCGGGCAGCACCGATCGTGCTGAGCACCAACAGACCCACGAGGGCATAGCCAAACAGCATCCCGGTGAGCAACCGGCGGATGTTGCCGCTTTCATAGCGTGTCAACCGCTGTATTCCGCCATCCAGCACCAGCGGCAGCAGCAACCACAAGCAAATCTTACCATCCGGCAGACCGAATATCCAAAACGCCGCCGGAGCCAGAAGAATTCCAATCAGCTCTCCTGTGCAGCGGGCACACAGAGGAAACTGTTTGCCGCGAAAAAAGAACGAGCGGTCGCTGCGGCAATGACAGCCAAAGATGATGGGCAGCCACCGGTATAGCCATCTCATCATTTTTTAGGAGAACACCCCATAGGTGACTGCGGATAGGATGATAAACAGATAGTACAGGACTACCAGCACCACCGAGACCAGCGCACCGATTCCGGCTGCTTTGGCGGTCCTGGGTTTTGTATCCTTCCACACCAGATACAGCACCAATCCTGCCACCGGTACACAGCAGCCCAGCAGTCCCCAGCCGAAGCCTCCGTTGTCGATGACCGGTGGTTTGTCGTCCTGTCTTGCCCCACAGCTTGGGCAGACCTGTGCAAAATCTTCCATCGGTTGTCCACAATGTTTACAGTACATGACATCCCCTCCTTTTCTTTTCAGTGTATAAAAAATGACGAATACTGTCAAGTGATATTTTAATAAAATCCCGTTAATCCCTTCCGTTTTTTCCGATTCACAAAATCACAAAAGCCGGATAAACCTCCACCTGTTTATCCGGCTCTTTTCCCATATCCTACACCTTACTTCTCACTGGTGTGGTACAAATGATAAAAATACTGCTGCTTTTCCATCAGCTGTAAAAAGGAGCCTTGCTCCACGATTTTGCCGTGCTGTAAAACGATGATTTCGTCATATAGCTTTAAATGTTCCGCGGAAACATCGTGGGTAACAAAAAGGATCGTTTTGTCAAGCGACAATAGCTTTTCCCGTAACTGGCTTGTATTGCTCACATCCACCGCGGAGAAGGATTCGTCCATCAGCATAATTGGTTTATCCGCCGTGATTGCCCGAATCAGCTGCATCATCTGGTTTTCGCCGCCGCTGAGTTCCTGGGCATTGTCTTTTTGCAGCAGGCTGTTCAGTTTTTCGTTGTCGAAATAACGCAGCGCGGAGCGCATTCTGGACATCGGGTAGCTCTCAAACAGTGTCGCGTTCTGTGTAAAGGAAGCGTGAAAAATGTGCTCAAACTGGTTGACACAGACGATAATTTTGCTGCTATCTTTTCCGGATATGCTGTTTCCATCAATGCAGATTTTGCCCTGGTCCGGCACAATATACTGCATCAACAGATTCAAAATAGTGGATTTCCCTACGCCGCTCGGACCAATGATCGCGTATTTTTTCCCTTTCTGGAAGGTATGGGTAAAATGGGAAAAACAAAAATCCCCCAGCCGCACCGATACATCCTGAAACTGGATGTCTTTTTGAAAGCTTTCAATACACTCGTCCGGTGCTTTTTCCTTGCCTTCCGCGAGCAATTTTAAAATCTTGTCTTTACCTGCGCGGGAAGCGTTTACATTGTTTATGTCTTTGAGGATATAGGAAACAGGATAGCAGAAATCCTGGATATATCCCAGTGCAGCGCTCGCAGTTCCGACCGTGATCTGTCTTTGGAATAACAGATACCCCAGCACCGCAAAAACAATGCTTTGCAAAAAATACATGCTACTGCCCGTCACAACGTTGGTGAGTGTTTTATATTTCCCAAACTGATACTCTGTTTCCTCGGTTTGCTCGATGCTGTCGCAATGTCTTTGAGAAATCGCCTCCCGTGTTTCGTGGTTGACCAGACGGAAGCCGGACAGCAGGTCACGGATGGTGTCTGTATAGTTCGCTATAGCGGTGAGGTGGAGTGCCTTGCGTTGGGAGAGCTGCTTCCCGGTCAATTTCGGCACTAGCAGGCTTACAAAAGAACTCAGGATAATCAAAATTGCTAGACGCGCATCCAGTGAAAAGAGGAAAAACGCATAGACGAACAGCTGGAGAACAGTCTGAAAGATGCTGATGCAGGACTCTAGGTATTGCCGGAAAACATCGACATCGTTTTGAAAAAAGGAGAGATAATCTGACAGATCGTGCTTTTTAAAATCGACATACCGCTTCCGTAGCAGGGCTTCGAACAGATCTTGTTTTACAAGGCAGTAGAAGCGCTGACGGAATTTCCATACGCTTCTTTGACTGCAATATTCAAAGAACATACCCAGCGCAATGGACAGCAAATACAGGAAAACAATCCATATCATGCCGCCCGCTCCTTTTGAAAAGTCATAATCAAAGAGCAGCTTGACAACGTATGGCATACTAGCGATACCGACGATCGAAAGAAGCGCGGTAAAAACTTGAAATACGATGATGTATTTTAGCTTTAAAAGATATTTTATCATATTCATCTCCACTCCTACAGCGGGTTTTCCACCTAACCGATTTCTACTCTTCCTTTTTATCATATTCTAAATTCTTGTGTGAAAAGCCCTGGCGAGCTGCACAAAATCCCCGGATATACAAAAAGCCTTCCCATAAGGAAGGCTTTTTGGCAGATATAAACCCCGAAAGGGAAATTATCTCTTGGAGAACTGTGGAGCGCGACGAGCGGCTTTGAGACCGTACTTCTTACGCTCTTTCATTCTTGGGTCGCGGGTCAGCAGACCAGCTTTTTTGAGCAGTGGGCGCATTTCGTCGCCGTTCTGCAGCAGAGCACGGGAGATACCGTGACGGATAGCACCAGCCTGACCGGAAACGCCGCCGCCACGAACGGTGCAGACAACGTCAAATTTACCAGCAGTGTTGGTAACTTCAAATGGCTGACGAACGATCAGTTTGAGGGTATCCAGACCGAAGTACTCGTCAATGTCTCTGTCGTTGATGGTAACTTTACCGGTACCTGGGTACAGTCTTACTCTGGAAACAGAGTGTTTTCTTCTGCCGGTGCCGTAGAAGTATGCTTTAGATTCGTACATGATTCATTGTCCTCCTTCCCAATTAGAGCTGTTCTGGTTTCTGTGCAGCATGGTTGTGCTCGCTGCCTCTGTAGATTCTGCAGCGGGTCAGAGCCTGTCTGCCGATGGTGGTGTCTGGAATCATACCTTTAACAGCCAGCATCATTGCTTTTTCCGGGTTCTCTTTCATCAGCTTGTCATAGCGGATTTCTTTCATACCGCCAATCCAGCCGGAGTGATGGTAGTGAACCTTCTGAACCAGTTTTTTACCGGTGAGGACAGCTTTCTCAGCGTTGATGATGATGACATGGTCACCACAGTCAACGTGTGGAGCAAAAATCGGTTTATGTTTGCCGCGCAGCAGGTCAGCAGCTTTGGCAGCGGTGCGTCCCAGCGGCTTGTCTGCAGCGTCGATAACATACCATTTACGGGTGATGTTCTGTGCTTTTGGCATTGTTGTAGACATGAATGGTACCTCCTGTTTCATTTGTATCGAATACAATTTATATCATCGGTTTTCCGTAAAAATCCAATGATGACAAATCAACGTTCTCTATTATAAACAAACGATAAAAGGTTGTCAAGGTCTTTTTAGCCGAAAATTTAATTTATATCCCGCTCACGCTTAAAATCTCTCGTTTTTGCTCGTTTTCTCTGCCGTACTTGCTTGCCGTTTCATTTTTTCACCGAAAGTTGCCCTATCCCGTCGCCCATTTGTTGGGAAAAATGACAAATCCCCTATTTCTTCCAGTAAGCAGAGCCGTCGCAGGACAACATAACATGAATATCGCTCTTTTAAAAAGCAAAATCACCAAGGGTCCCGACCGGATGGTCGGGACCCTTGGTCCTTTGTTGTCCTCTATGCTTCTGTCTGGATAAACTGGCTGTTATATAATTGATGATAAAATCCTTTTTTCTCCAGCAGCTGTTGGTGGGTTCCCTGTTCGATGATCTGTCCGTCCTTCATCACCAGGATGCAGTCCGCCTCCCGGATGGTGGACAGTCGGTGTGCCACCACAAAGCTGGTGTGACCCTCCATCATCTGGGCAAATGCCTGCTGGATTTTGATTTCGGTTCGGGTGTCGATGCTCGAGGTCGCCTCGTCCAAAATCAGCATCGAAGGCTTGGTCAGCATGGCGCGTGCAATGCACAGCAGCTGCTTTTGTCCCTGCGAGATGTTTCCGCCGTCCTCTGCCAGCACGGTATCATAACCTTGCGGCAGACGCATAATAAAGCTGTGTGCGTGGGCTGCCTTTGCCGCTGCAACAACCTCCTCATCGGTGGCATCGGGCTTGCCGTAGGCGATGTTGTCCCGCACCGAGCCTTTGAACATCCAGGTGTCCTGCAGCACCATACCGTACAGCGACCGCAGCGAATCCCTGACGATTTTTTTGATTGGCTGCCCGTCCACCCGAATCTCTCCTGCATCCACATCGTAAAAGCGCATCAACAGGTTAATCATGGTGGTCTTGCCGCAGCCGGTCGGACCGACCAGTGCAATTCTCTGACCCGGTTTTATCTGCAAGTGGAAATCACGGATGAGCGGATGGGATTTTTCATAGGAGAAGCTGACCCGGTCGATTTCGATTTGACCCTCACAGCCGGTTGGATGAGCCGCATCCGGTTCGTCCGGCTGCTGGACAGGCTCATCGATGACGTCGAACACCCGCTTGGCGCTGGCGATTGCCGTTTGCAGCTCGGTGATGACGCCGGAAATCTCGTTGAACGGCTTGGTGTACTGGTTGGCGTAGGTCAAAAAGCTGGACAGTGCACCCACCGAAAAGCCGCCTGCAATGCAGGAGAGAGCGCCGACGATGGCAACCGCCGCATAGACCACCCCGTTGACAAAGCGGGTGCAGGGATTGGTCAGCGAAGAATAAAACTGCGCCTTGACCCCTACGTCGTACAGCTGATGGTTGATCCGGTCAAACTGCTGCTGGGCGCGCTCCTCATAGGAAAAGGCTTTGACCACCTTCTGGTTGCCCACCAGCTCCTCGATGCAGCCGCTCAGCTGACCCTTGATGGCGCTTTGGCGGCGGAACATATCAAAGGAATGTTTTGCAATAAAGGATGCCACAAACAGCGACAGCGGCGTGATGATCACCACTACCAGACCCACCTTGAAATTGATTGCCAGCATATACACCAGCGTGATGGCAATGGTGATGATTCCGGTGAACAGCTGGGAAAAGCCTTGAAGCAACCCGTCCGAAACCGAGTCGATGTCGTTGATGATGCGGCTGATGATGTCGCCGTGCGGGCGGCTGTCGATGTTGGAGAGAGGGAGCTCCTCCATATGTTCAAATGCAGCTGAACGCAGGTCGCGCACCGTCTTATAGGTGACGATGTTGGTACACAGGGTCAGCAGCCACTGGAAGATTGCTGCCAGAACTGCCACGATGCCAAGCTCGATCAAGATTGGCAGCAGGTTGTCAAAATACACCTTGCCGGGCGCAATAATCTGGTCGATTCCCCGACCAATCAGCACCGGCGCATACAAGGTCAGCGAAACGCTGAGCACTGCGCTGACCAGAGCTGCCAGCAGATACCAGCGGTATGGCTTTGCAAACCGGAGGACCCTTGCAAGGGTTTCTTTTCTGTTTTCCATTATGCTTCCTCCTTTGCCAAAACACGCTCATTCTGCGACCAGTAGATTTCCTGATATTCTTCGCAGCTTTCCAGCAGCTGCTCGTGGGTGCCGATGCCCACCGCTTTTCCGTCATCCAGCACAACGATCTGGTCGGCGTAGCGCACCGTGTTTGCACGCTGGGAAACAATCAGCACCGTCATCTCCCTGTCCAAAGCGGCAATCGCGCGCCGCAGCGCAGCATCGGTGGCAAAGTCCAGTGCGCTGGCACTGTCGTCCAGCACCAAAATTTCCGGCGAGCCAACCAGCGCTCTGGCAATCGTCAGCCGCTGCTTCTGTCCGCCCGAAAGGTTTTCGCCGCCCTGCAAAATGCGGGTGTCCAACCCGTCCGGCAGCTTGCGCACAAATTCCTCTGCCTGTGCCACCCGCAGCGCCTGCCATATCTCTTCATCGCCGGCATCCTGCTTGTTCCACTGCATATTCTCCCGCAGGGTACCGGAAAACAGCACCGCCCGCTGCGGCACCATGCCGATTTTCTTTCTCAGCTGTGGGATGGGATAGCTGCGCACATCGGTCCCATCCACCCGGATGCTGCCGCTGCTCACCTCATAAAAGCGTGGGATGAGGTTGACCAAAGTAGATTTTCCGCAGCCGGTACCACCGATGATGCCCACCGTCTGCCCGCGCCGGATGGTCAGGTTGATGTCCGACAGCGCATCGGCGCCCGCCTCAGGATAGCAGAAACGGACCTGCTCAAAGCAGATTTTCGGGCTGTCCTGCACCGGCTGCACCGGCTGATTTGTTTTATTGACAATCGAGCTGTGCATCTCCAGCACCTCGTTGACACGCGCTGCCGAAGCAAACGCCTTAGTAAAGATGACCACTAGGTTTGCCACCACGATCATCGCAACCAGAATCTGATTGAGGTAGTTGACAAAGGCGATGATTTCGCCCTGTGTCATCCCGCCTGCCTGCACCCGCACGCCGCCAAACCAGACCACCGCTACGATGGCAAGGTTTACAATCGCGCTGGTCAACGGATTGAGCAGCGCCGAGATGCGTCCGACCGAGATGGCTGTTTCCATCTGGTCGGTGTTGGCTTCATGGAAGCGTTTTTTCTCCTGCTCCTGTCGGGAAAAGGCGCGGATGACCCGCACACCCGACAGATTTTCGCGGGTAATCAGCGACAGGCGGTCCAGCTTGCGCTGGATGATTTTGAAAAACGGCACCGATCGGCTCATCACCAGGTACAGCACCAGCGCCACCAGCGGTCCGGCAATAAAGAAGATCAACGACAGCCGCCAATCGAGCATCACCGCCATCACCGCTGCACCAATCACCAGAAACGGCGCGCGCACCACCAGACGAATCAGCATCGCGACCGCCAGCTGGAGCTGGTTGACGTCGTTGGTGATTCGGGTAATCAGCGAAGGGGTGCCGATCTGGTCGATTTCCCCGTGGGAAAGGCTGTTGATGTGAGCAAACATCTCCGAGCGCAGCACCGTTCCAAAGCCTTGGCTGGCGCGCGCTGCGCAGTACTGGCAGATCAGCGCACAGCCCAGTCCTACCAGTCCCAGCAGCACCATCACGCCGCCCATCTTCAGCACATAGGCGCGGTCGCCGTTGGCAATGCCGACGTCGATAATCTTTGCCATGACCAGCGGAACGATCAGCTCGAAGATGGCTTCGGTCAGCTTGAAAATCGGTCCGATGATGACCTCCTTGCGAAATCGTTTCAAAAACTTTGCTAACTTTAACATGGTTCTTCCCTCTTCCTCCATTGCATCCGCATCGTGCGATATGATATGATTATAGCATACTTTTCCCCCTATAAAAAATATTTTATTTCTATGGCTGCTATAGTTTTTCTGTATATCTGTTTGGAAAGGAGGCAAGCGGGTGGACATCCGTCAACTACTTTATTTTACCACCATTGCCGAGGAGGGCAGCATCAGCGCCGCTGCCAAAAAGCTGCACCTCTCCCAGCCGCCGCTGAGCTATCAGATGAAGCTGCTGGAAAAGGAGCTGCACCTGCCGCTGATCGAGCGCAGCGCCCGCGGCATTGCGCTCACCGAAGCCGGACGGGTGCTCTACAAGCGCGCGCAGGGCATTCTGGAGTTAAGCGAGCTGACCCGCAAGGAGATGCTTGCGATGGCATCCGGCTTCACCGGCACTTTGCACATCGGGACGGTGTCCTCCTCGGGCGCCTCTCTGCTGGGCTGGCGCATCCCTGCCTTCCACCAGAAGTATCCGCAGATTGGCTTTGCCATCCACGAGGGCAACACCTTTGAGCTGATGGAAATGCTGGAATCCGGGCTGATTGAGCTTGCCATCGTGCGCACACCCTTTCATAATGACCAGCTCAACTGCCTCTATCTCTCACCCGAGCCGATGATTGCCGCCGGAGCTGCCTCCTTTTTTCCCGCAGGGATGCCCTCCGGTCAGCCAATCTCCCTCGAGCTGCTGGGACATGCACCGGTCATCCTCTACCGCCGCTTTGAAAAAATCCTGCTCTCCCTGTGCGAGCAAAAAGGGATTACCCCGCAGGTCTTCTGCATTGCCGACGATGCCCGCACCACCCTGATGTGGGCAGAGGCAGGGCTTGGAGTTGCGGTAGTCCCGCAGTCCGCCTACCGCATCATGCCGCATCACAACATGGTGTACGGCGAACTGTCCGAAGAGGACCTGCACACCCGCATCGCTGCCGTCTGCAAAAAAGGATGCAGTTTAAGCTGGGCTGCCCAGCAGTTTCTGGAAATCTTTGCACAGCAGCCGCCATCGGCTCAAACCGGAATTTAAATAAGGAGGAATATGATGTTTCCTTATCACATTTTAGTGACCCTCGACCGTAACTATCTCAAGGTTCTGAGCGTCATGCTCTACTCCCTTTCCCAATCGGACCCGGAGGGCGTATACACCGTTTATGTGGTCAACAACACCCTGACCGAAGAGGACTTTGCCTCACTGTCTGCCCTGCTTCCCCGCACCGAGCTGGTAAATGTTCAGGTGCCGGAGGACCTGTTGCAAAACGCTCCCGTTTCTGACCGCTACCCCACCGAGATGTACTACCGCCTGTTTGCTGCACGCTACCTTCCGCAGCAACTTGAGCGCATCCTCTACCTGGACCCGGACCTGGTTGTCCTGCACAGCCTGCGCTCGCTCTACCAGATTGACTTTGACGGCAAGCTGTTTGCTGCTGCCTCCCACATCGAAAGCCGCACCTTCCGCGAACTCAACCGCCGCCGGCTGCACCTGTCCGAGCACGCAAAATATCTCAATTCCGGTGTGATGATGATGAACCTTGCGCTGCTGCGAAAGGAATCCCCGCAAACCATCATCGACTACATCCAGTCACACAAAGCCACCCTGCTGCTGCCCGACCAGGATGTGCTCAACGCCCTGTATGCCGACCGCACCGTCCCGCTCGACCCGCTGGTCTACAATCTGGGCGAAAAATATCTGCGGCTGAAAAATCTGCATCTGCCACCAGCGGAAAAGCTGACCCTCGACTGGGTGCGCAGCAACACCGCCATCGTCCATTACTACGGGCGCAACAAGCCCTGGAAGGAGCATTACCGCGGCAGCTTAGGCATCTTCTACTACGAATGGGAGCAACAGCTGCAGCAGCTGACCGGCAAAAACTGATCGCCTGCTCCGAAAAACTGCGCACGCCCCCTTGCCCCAAAAGGCGGTGCTGTGGTACAATTTATGGTAGTTTCCCTTCGTCCCCGGCTTCCAAAAGCGGCAGGACGAAACGGCTAATTTTTTGAATGTATTTTTCCCATTATAGAAAGGTGAGATCCCATGCCAGACAATCAGCAGAAGGATATGTCCCGTATCCGCAACTTCTGCATCATCGCCCACATCGACCACGGCAAGTCCACACTCGCCGACCGCATCCTGGAAAAGACACAGGCCATCTCGCTGCGTGAGATGGAAAACCAGCTGCTGGACAACATGGACCTGGAACGTGAGCGCGGCATTACCATCAAGGCGCGCGCTGTCAAGGTCCAGTACCAGGCGCAGGACGGCAACCTGTATGAATTCAATCTCATCGACACCCCCGGTCACGTGGACTTCAACTACGAGGTTTCCCGCTCGCTGGCTGCCTGCGAGGGCGCACTGCTGGTGGTGGATGCCTCCCAGGGCATCGAGGCACAGACCCTTGCCAACACCTACCTTGCCGTTGAACACAACCTGGAGGTCGTTCCGGTGGTCAACAAGGTCGACCTGCCCAGTGCCAACCCCGATATGGTCTGCCATGAGATTGAGGACATCATCGGGATCCCGGCGCTGGATGCACCGCGCATCTCCGCTAAAACCGGACTCAACGTCGAACAGGTGCTCGAGCGCATCGTCACCGACATCCCCGCTCCCACCGGCGACCCGAACGCTCCTTTGCAGGCGCTCATCTTCGACTCCTACTATGACAGCTACAAAGGCGTCATTGTCTATATTCGCGTGATGCACGGCACCGTGCGCCCGGGCGACGACATCCTGATGATGGCAACCAAGGCACAGTTCCATGTGGTCGAGGTCGGCTACATGGGCGCTACCACCCTGGTCCCAACCGACGGACTTTCCGCTGGTGAGGTCGGCTACATCACCGCCAGTATCAAGAGCGTCAAGGACACCGTCGTCGGCGACACCGTCACCCTGGTGGATGCTCCTGCCAAACAGCCGCTGGACGGCTACCGTCAGGTCAATCCGATGGTTTTCTGCGGTATCTATCCGGCAGACGGTGCAAAATATCCCGACCTGCGCGATGCGCTGGACAAGCTGCAGCTCAACGACGCTTCGCTGACCTTTGAGCCGGAGACCTCCAAGGCGCTGGGCTTTGGATTCCGCTGCGGATTTTTGGGACTGCTGCACATGGAGATTATCCAGGAGCGTTTGGAACGAGAGTTCAACCTGGATTTGATTACCACCGCTCCCAGCGTAATCTATAAGCTGAACATGACCGACGGCAGCGTGATGATGATTGACAACCCGACCAACTACCCCGACCCGGCGGACATCGAATCGGCAGAGGAGCCGTATGTCAAAGCCAGCATCTTTGCTCCCGCCTCCTACATCGGCACCATCATGGAGCTGTGTCAGGAGCGCCGCGGCACCTATAAGGATACCAAGTATCTGGACACCGACCGCGTAGAGCTGCACTACGAGCTGCCGCTCAACGAGATTGTCTACGACTTTTTCGATGCGCTCAAATCCCGCACCAAAGGATATGCCTCCTTTGACTATGAATTTGCCGGCTACCAGCAGTCCAAGCTGGTCAAGCTGGACATCATGATCAGCGGCGAGGTGGTGGACGCCCTCTCCTTTATCGTCCATGCCGACCGCGCCTATGCCCGTGCCCGCAAGATGGCAGAAAAGCTCAAGGAGAACATCCCGCGTCAGATGTTCGAGGTGCCGATTCAGGCAGCCATCGGCGGCAAAATCATCGCCCGCGAAACGGTCAAGGCATTCCGCAAGGACGTCCTTGCCAAGTGCTACGGCGGCGACATCACCCGAAAGAAAAAGCTGCTGGAAAAACAGAAGGAAGGCAAAAAGAGGATGCGCCAGCTCGGCTCGGTGGAGGTTCCGCAGGAAGCCTTCATGGCAGTGCTCAAGCTCGACGAATAATATTTTCCCTTTCCATACAAAACAGGCAGGAGATATGCTCTCCTGCCTGTTTTATGTGCTGTTTGTTTTTCTAGCGGACTGCGGTCTGCAAAACCTTCTTGCGCTTCATGATGCAGATGTTGATGATAAAGCGTGCAATCTGGTCGAGTGCGATGCACAGCCAGATAAAGAATACGTCCCATTTCAAAACATAGGTCACCAGCAGAGCCAGCGGGATGCGGATCAGCCAGATGCCTACAAAGGAAACGATCATAGGGGTGTTTTTATAGCCGGAGGCAAGCAGCGTTTTGCTCAGGATGCCCGACAGGTTCTGCGGGATTTGGATGAAGCCCATGATGAACACATAGACAATACCAATCTTTTGAATATCGGCGTTGTTGGTCATCATCGACATAAAGATACCCGGCATCAAAATCAGCGAAAGGGAGGTAAAGATGCTGATGACCGTACACAGCCAAACGTCCTCCTTAAAGTAGCTGCGGAACAGGTTGGCATCTCGCATTCCGATGGCTTTTGCAGACAAGGTGGTTGCCGCCACACCAAAGCCGAATGTCGCCATGCCGGAAATCGACTCCGCCTGCAATCCAATCTGGTAAGCGGAAAAGCTGACCTCGCCGTAGGTCAGGATTGCACGGCTCATAATGATGGCAGAAAACTGCCAGAAAAAGTTTTCGATTGCAGCCGGAATACCGGTGGAATAAACGTCCTTGATACATTTCCAGTCATAGTGGAAAATCTTTTTCTTGAGCTGCTCGGCAGAAAAAACCTTGTAGGGACCCTTAAACAGCAAAACCAGACCGGTGATTGCACCGATTGCCTGTGCCATCGTCAGCGCTGCTGCCGCTCCGTAGATGCCAAAGCCGCCGATGCCGCCAACGCCGAAGATGAGGACATATCCCAAAACGATATTGCTGATGTTGACCAGCATCGCAATCATCATCGGAGTCTTGGTGTTACTGTGTCCCTGAAATGCCGAGGTCACCAGCGCCATGATGGCAACAAACGGCAGACCCATTACTGTCAATCTCATATAACCGGCGCCGACGGTCAGCAGTTCGCTGCTGTCAGTCAGGATGCGTAAAAACTGGGTAGGAAGTGCAAACAGGACCGAACCGAACAGAATCGCCATCGGCACGGCGGAGATGAGCGTCTGCTTAAAAACCTTAAAGCACTGGTCCATGCTTTTTGCACCATACGCCTTGGCAATATAAACGGTGGAGCCAATGGCAACCCCGCGAAACAGCGAGTTTAAGGTTTCGGTAATTCGCATGACGATGCCCTGTGCGGAAATGTCCAGAGGAGACAATCGTCCAATCATCGCAACGGTGACCAAACTGGCAGAAACCTGAAAAACGTTCTCCATAATGATTGGCAGAATCAAGGCAAATATCTCTTTGCGGATTTCCTTTCTGCTGTAAGTGGTGTCCATCATAAAATCTTCCCCCTCATCATAATTTTTGTTGCTCTTAAGAGGAATCTTAACATATTCCTAAAATAAATCAATATATATTCATTAAAATTAGTAATTATGCTAAAATATATAGTAAGCGCTTAGTGTTGTTCAATATAAATAAAGAAAATACTTTACAAATTCCTTTCTCACTCCTTGGCTAAAAAACCGAAAAAAGAACAGCCGCATCCGGTTACACCATTGGTGCGACCGGATGTGGCTGTTCTTCTGTTATAAAACGGTATAAAACTATCCTCTTTCACCGGAGCTGCGGGAGTCATCCTCCTCGTCCGGCTGCGGGTCGCTGGTTCCATATCCAAATCCGCTGCCTTCGACTTCAACCTCAACGGTGATGGTCTGATAATCCCCGGTGTTGTTGTCGGTGGCGGTGATGGTGATGGTTGCGCTGCCCGGACCTACGCCGGTGACCATTCCTTCATTGTCCACCTGCGCGATGCTGCGGTCGCTGGAGCTGCACTTGATGGTGACATCCCCCTCTGCCAGTCCGACGTGCAGCGGCAGAAGCTTGGTGTAGCCGACCTCAACCGATTCCCAACTGCTTTCCGAGTACAATCCCAGGTCCGCCTGTGTTCCCTGCTCCTGCGAGGAATCCTGGTTCTGGTTTTGTCCCTGTGTCTGACCACCCTGCTGGCTGCCCTGCGACGAGCCGCCGGCTGCCATAACCGTCACAGTGGTCTGTGCCAAAGCGCTGCCATCCGCTGTCTTGACGGTGATGGTGACATCGGTGGTCTGATCGAGGTGGATGATGGTGGTCACATATCCCTTGTCGTTGACATCGGCAATACGCGGGTCGCTGGAAGTAAAGGTAAGCTGTGTGCCGGAAGGGTCCACCGCATATTGCAGCTGACCTTCTTCTCCGGCGTTGAGCACCAGCGGGCTGACACTCAGCTTGACCTGTCCGGTGGTATCGGTGCTGCCCTCCTCCTTGACGGTGATGGTGCAGCTTGCCTGCAATCCGCTCTCGGTGGAGGCGGTCAGTACTGCTGTTCCTGCTTTCACACCGGTGACCACCACATCGGTACCGCTGTATCCTTCCTGTACCGAGATGGCATCGCTGCTGGCGTTCCAGCTGATTTTGCCCACATCCGCGCCGCTTGGGGTGATGGTCAGGCTGATATTCTGCGGCTGACCCACCGTCAGGCTCATATTGGTCTGTGCAAAGACGATGCCCGGTGCCTCCTGAGAGGAGGTGGAAACGGTGATCTGGCAAGCGGCGGTGAATTTGCCGTCGGAAGAAGAAACGGTCACCTGCGCCGAGCCTGCGTTGACTGCCGTCAGCTGGGCAGAGGTTCCGTTTCCGCTGACGCGGACGATGCTCTCGTCGCTGCTCTTCCAGCTCAGGCTTGCCTGCGCTCCTTCCGGGTCCAGAACGGCATTGAGGGTCGCAGCTTGCTGCGGCTTCAGATTCAGTGCCGTCGAGCTCAGCGAAATGCCCTTGAGCTCCAATCCATTTCCTTTTACGGTAACGGTGATGTTATCGACAAAGCCTCCGTCATCCGCCGAAGCGGTGATCTGGGTGGTACCGGCGCCGACCGCTGTCACCACGCCGGTGGAGCTGTCGATGGTTGCCACCGAGGTGTTGCTCGAATCCCAGCTGCAGGTCTTGATCGGTGCATCCGCCGGTTTGACCGAAGCGGTCAGGGTCGCGGTCTGTCCGACCTCCAGTGTGATTTCCCGCTGACCGTCGATGGTGATGCTCTTGACCTTGCCCAGCTTTTTGGCGTACTCTGCCGCACCTGCGTAGACTGCCGGATAGTAAGCGTCGTCGTTGACCACTGCCTGCTCGACATCCACCTTGGTGTCCTCTCCGTCCCGCACCCTGCGCGCTACCAAAACAAAGCGCGCATCCTTAAATTCATAGGTACAGGTGGACAGGGTCAGCAGTTCGTCCCCGTATTCCACATCAATCGGCGTGTCAAAGATGCTGCGGCGCTTGACCTCATTGACAAAGTTGTTGAAGTCTGCCTCGTCCTTGGCATCGACAAAGGCGTTGTAGTAAAACTTGTTGCCATTGTCGTGCTCGGCAAGGTTGTTGGTGATGAAGGCAGCAAAGATTTTATAGGTTCCTGTCTTGTACACGCTGTCAAAGGTGACCAGCGGATGCTCCTTGTAGAAGGAGAGCTGTTTATACTTGGTCAGGTCGTTGAACATCTGACCGTCGTTTCGGATGTTGTGTCCGTAGATGGTGATGTTGGTGCTGGGCTTTTTGACATCTGCCTCCCAGTCGATGTACGGCGTACCGTAGTAGTCGTACTCCTCATTGAAGCCAAGGCGGTGGTAGTAGTCGTTGTCCGAGGTCTGCACCACGGGGAAGTTGACGTTGGTGCCGTCAATCTTCAGCCAGCCCTTGATGTCGTCGTTCTCCAGATAGAATGGGTAGAACTTCGGCAGGTAGTCGTTGGGATACCCCTCGATGTTGGAGGCGTTGATCTTACCGTCCGCCACATCCTGTTCGGCTTTTTCCATCTGGCTTTGCAGGCTTGCGATGTTCTCCTGCGATTTTTTGTTCTGTGCGCCAAAATCTATCAGATAGGTCATCGAGCCGATAAAGACACACAGGCAGACCCACAGTAAAATCTTTCGCACCTTATCAAAATTGCTGTCGTCCCGGTTTGGGAAGATACGGTAGAAAATCCCCTTGATGCCTTTGGGTGCTTTAGGAGCCGGCTGGTTCTGCTGCGGCTGCTCCTTTGGCTGCGCCTTTTTGCCTTTTTTGCGGTGTCCGGTTGCTGGCTGGCTCTGCGGCATCTGCACCGCTGCCGGCTGGGCATGGGGAACTACATCCATTCCCTGCAGCACCGCCTGCTCGGCATCACAGCTGCCCTGCGGCGGCTGCGGGTAGCTTTCCAGCATCTTGCGCGCCAAATTAAACAGTCGCGCAACTGCGTCCGCTGTCATCTGGGTCAGTGAATGGTAGGCTCCGGCATCCAGCTCCTCCATCATGCACACTCCGTCCAACACAGCGGCAATGTACGCCTTCCTGCTTTTAAAGGAGGAGTTGGGCAGGCTGATGCTCAAGCCCAGCAGCTCCTTTTCCTTCTGCTTGGAAGCTCCCAGCGCCAGCGCAGCGGCAACATTTGCGCTGACCGGTCCAAAGGTCTTTCCAATCTTCTCATTGATTCCCAGTTTTTCCAAATCCATCTGCTCCGGGCGGCAGGAATAGGTGGAAAATACCAGCTTGCCCTCGCTGTCTGCATTGGAAAAGCGTTTGGCTGCAAGACCGGAGGAACCGGACTCGGCAAACGCCAGGCGGATATTTTTCTGTGCGCACCTTGCCGCTACTGCGTGCTCGATGCTGTTGACGTCGATTCCGTAGATGCAGCTGCCCAACCGCTCCTCCACTGTCTTGAGTGCGGCGTTGCAGTTTTGTGCTGCCTGCTGGCGGTCCTCGGCGTTATCACAGATGCGCACGATGACCTCCGAACGCTTAGCGTATACTGCCACACACGGGTGCTGCGCTGCCAGCAGGTCCTCCAGTGCAGCTTCCACCTGTCCGGCGTTTAGCTCCATCACCCTTGCCACACGAACGCAGCAGGGGGTGTCGCTTGCTTTTTTCAAAATCTGGAACAGGTAGCCGAAAAACAGGCTGGTCTGCTCCTGCTGGTCGCTGGGCAGGGCAACGATGTGGAACCCGCCGCCCGAAACCTCAAAGCCCGGCAGAGCCGACTGATGGCAGGGGAAAACCCTGGCATCCTGCGGCAGGCAGGCAAGCTGTTCGGCTTGCTGTTCAGAGAGCTTGGTGCGCTTGACCAGATGTGCTGCCACCCCGGGATTGAGCGCCAGCGGCTTCTGGCATACCTGCGAAGCGGCATGGATGCAGGCAGCATCCGCCGGCAAATTTCCGCTCAGCGGGCACAGGATCAGCGCATCCGGCTGGGCGCACTGCATCAGCGCCTGCATCAGGCTGTCGGCATCCTTTGCCGGAAACTGTTCGACCTGGTAGCCCAGCACGTTCAGCTCCTTTTCCATATAAAGGGATGCCAAAAGCCCTGACGGACTGCCGGTATCCACCCCAACGATATAAACTTTCAATGTATCCACCTCAATTTTACTGCTTTGGTTATAGTCACAGTTTCTCTTAAGGAAATCATAATACAAATGTCCCATGGTTTCAAGCGGTAAATCCTGCTTTTTCCCTTTGGTAAGGCTCTTTTCCGCTCTTTGGGCAAAACGGCTTTTCTCCCTGCGCTAGGAATTGGAGATGCTCAGCAGCTCGATGCCGTCGATTGCCCGCTGGATTAACTGCTCGCTGTCCATCTGCTCCTCGGCATATTTTACAAACTTCAGCTGCGGCTTTGTGCGCGGATGCTTTGGTGTAAAGACGGTGCAGCAGTCCTCATACGGCAGGATGGAGGTTTCAAAGGTGTCGATCTTGCGGGAAATCAGCACGATTTCATCCTTGTCCATGCCGATGACCGGACGCAGGACCGGCATATCGCAGACCTCATTGGTGCAGGCGATTGCCTGGATAGTCTGGCTGGCAACCTGACCGACGCTCTCGCCGGTGATGAGCGCTTCACACTCGTTGAGCCTTGCCACGCGGCAGGCAATCTTCATCATATACCGGCGCATGATGATGGTGAACAGGTCTTCCGGGCACTGGTCGCGGATGGCTTCCTGGATTTCGGTAAAGGGAACGATGTGCAGCTTGATGCGTCCGCAGTAGGAGCACATCTTCTGTGCTAAGTCGATGACCTTCTGCTTGGCGCGCTCGGAGGTGTACGGAGGGGAAACAAAGTGGATGGCACTGATCTCCAGTCCTCGTTTTGCCATCATATATCCCGCTACCGGGCTGTCGATGCCGCCGGAAATCAGCAGCATCGCCTTGCCGCCGCTGCCCACCGGGATACCGCCCGCACCCTTGATCTGGCTGCCGTGGATGTATGCCGCATAGTCGCGCACCTCCACCATCACCACTACATCCGGCTGGTGAACATCCACCTGCAAATGCGGGTACTGCTCGAGCAGGTACTCGCCCACGCCGGCGCAGATTTCCGGCGACTTCATCGGGAAGCTCTTGTCCGAACGTTTTGCCTCCACCTTAAAGGTGGCAGCATCCTCCAGCTCCTCCTTCAGGTATTCGGCTGCGGTGCGGCAGATCAGCTCAAAATCCTTCTCCACCACGCAGGCGCGGGTCAAAGCGGCAATGCCAAACACCTTTTGCAGGCGGTCCACCGCCTCGTCTAAATCATAATCATCGCTCTGCGGCTCCACATAGATGGTGGACTGCGCCTTTTTAAAGTGAAATTCTCCCACCGGCATCAGCTTGCGGCGTGCGTTTTTAATCAGGCGGTCCTCAAAGGCGTGACGATTCAGTCCCTTCAGGGCAATCTCGCCGTTTTTAAGCAAAATAACTTCTTTCATAATGAACTCCTTTTGGGTAAGTAACAATAAAATCCATTCAATCTTCTGTCTGTTTAGCGGCGGAAGCGTTTGAGTCCTTCCTCCAGCGCCTCCAGGAAAAGCGGCACCTGCTCCGGGGTGTTGTAACGCCCAAAGCTCAGGCGGATGGCGCTGTCCGCGCGCTCCCGCTCCAGACCCATCGCCTGCAAAACGTGGCTGGCTCCGCCCTTTGCACAGGCAGAACCGCTGGAAACATAGATGCCTTTTTCCTCCAGAAAATGCAGCATGATCTCCGAACGGACACCCAATGCGGAAAAGTTCAAAATATATGGTGTCGCGTCGGCAGGGGAATTGATGCAGATGTCGGGCAGTTTTGTCAAACCTTCCAAAAGCGCATCCCGAATCAAGGTCACTCTGCTGTGATTTTCCGCCGATTCTGCGGTCAGCAGCTGGGCAGACAGACCCATCGCACACAGATTGGCAATCCCTTCGGTGCCCGGTCGAATATTTTTTTCCTGCCCGCCGCCAAAGCTGACCGGACGCAGGCGGCTGCCCTTTTTGACGTACAGCGCACCGCAGCCCTTGGGCGCATAAATCTTATGCCCGCTGACCGACAGAAAGTCCACGTCCAGCGCCTTGCCCAGACGCAGCGGCTGTTTGCACCACGCCTGCACCGCGTCACAGTGCAGCAGCACCCGCGGGTACTCCTTGCGCAGCAGTCGGCTGACCTGCGCCACCGGCAGAACGCTGCCCACCTCATTGTTGACCGCCATCATGGATACCAGCACAGTCTGATTGTCCACTGCATCCAGCACCTGCTGCGCCGTGATTTTTCCTTCCCGGTCCGGCTTTAAGCGAACGATCTCCCAGCCTTCCCCTTCCAGGAATTTTACCGTATTGAGCACCGCATCGTGTTCGATAGCGGTGGTAACGATTTTCTTGCCCATCCGCTGCTGCGCTCTTGCCGCTCCCAGGATGGCGATGTTGTCCGCTTCGGTGCCGCCGCTGGTAAAATAGATTTCCCCGCTTTGACAGCCCAGCGTTGCCGCTGTCTGCTCCCTTGCCTTGTCCATCCGCTGCTGCGCCAAAAATCCTCTGCGGTGCAGCGAAGAAGGGTTTCCGTAGCAATCGGTCAACATCTCATAGACCAGCTTTGCGGATTCTTCCCGCGTCCTGGTCGTCGCACTGTTGTCATAATAAATTTCGTCCGGCAAAAACGCACACTTCCCTCTATCAGTTTGTTCTCTTTCGTTTCCGGTCCTTCCTTTTAAAAAAGGATACATACTTTTTTATTATACAGCATCCGCGTGTATCTTTCAAATCTTCCGACACCTTTTTACACTATTTTTACACCCCTTGCCCGAAAAGAGAGCAGTGCGGCTAAATTTTTCAAAACAGATGGGAAATGATGCTTTGTTTTGCGCCTGTTATCCGCTATAATATAGAAAAGAAACCCCACGCTCTCTGTCAAAAGACAGGAGCCTCCACCAAGTCAACCAAGCAAAGGATGGTATCTTTTTTTATGGCTATCAATTCTTTCATGCGCGCCGCATTAAAGGCGCTTTCCTACCCCGAGCTTCTGGACAAGAAAAATGGCTACCGCCTCCAACGCACGGTGGTCAACGCAGCACACCCGCATGTGCTGCGCCCGTCCTACAAAATATGGGACCACGAAATCAACGCAGGGGACCATGAGATTCCGGTGCGCATCTTTGCACCCGACACCCAGGGACCTTTTCCGGTGCTGCTATTCTTTCACGGCGGCGGCTGGGTCACCGGCAACATCGACTCCTATGACAAGGTCTGCACCGACATGGCGCGGCTGACCCGCCACACGGTGGTGTCGGTGGACTATCGCCTTGCGCCGGAGCATCGCTTCCCTGCCGGTCCTGAGGACTGCTACCTTGCTGCCAGGGAGCTGTTTACCCACAGCGACCTGTTGGGCATCACACCCGACCAAATCACCCTGATTGGCGACAGCGCCGGCGGCAATCTGGCTGCTGTGGTGTCGCTGATGGCGCGCGACCGCGGGGAATTTCTCCCACGGCAGCAGATTTTACTCTACCCTGCCACCAACAACGACCACACGGAAAATTCTCCCTTCGATTCGGTGCGCACCAACGGCAAGGGCTACCTGCTGACCTCCAAGCGGATGGTCGATTACATGGCGCTCTACCGCTCGAGCGACGAGGACCTGCAAAACCCTTACTATGCACCCATTCTGTGCAGCGACTTGAGCGACCAGCCGCGCACCTTGATCATCACCGCCGAATTCGACCCGCTGCGCGACGAGGGAGAGGCTTACGGCGAAAAGCTGCGTGAATTTGGCAACGACGTCGAGATTCACCGCATCCACGATGCCTTGCACGGCTTTATGTCGCTGAGTCCCGGCTTTAAACCGGTCAAGAGGACCTACCGCTACATCAACGACTTTTTGAGCGGTCGCTCGGACAGCTTTGGGCAGGTGCTTGCCTCGGTCGCCGACCAGGAGGACGAACCCGAAGAAACTGTTATCATGGATAAAGAGGTGAACGAGCTTGAGTGAACGAGCTTCTGACTGGAACCGGCTGGACAACGCCGCCAAAATTTTCCCGCCTACCAGCAATAAGCAGGACACCAAGGTGTTCCGCTTTGCCTGCCAGCTCAACGAGCGGGTGGAGCAGGAGATTTTGCAGCAAGCCACCGAAAAAACGCTGGAAACCTTCCCCATCTTTCGCAGTGTGCTCAAACACGGGCTGTTCTGGTACTACCTGGAAAAAACCGACCTTGTGCCGGTGGTGGAGCCGGAGTACCGCCCTGCCTGCGGTCCTTTGTACGACCCTGCCAGCCGCAACCTGCTGTTTGAGGTCACCTGCTGGCGCAATCGCATCAATCTGGAGGTCTACCATTCGCTGACCGACGGCACCGGTGCGCTGCAATTTTTAAAAACCCTGGTGTGCAACTACCTGTCCATCAAATATCCGCAGCTGTCGGAGGAGCTGATGGCAGGCATCCAGTATGATGCCTCCGTCTCCGAGCGGGATGAAGACAGTTTTTTAAAATACTACGACCCGCACCAGAAGATTAAGCCGACCAAAAACCACCGTTCCTGCCAGCTCAAAGGCGTGCGGGTGCCGGAGGGCAGGCTGAAGATTATCGAGGGCATCATGCCGGTCAAGGAGGTGCTTCGGCTGGCAAAATCCTATGGGACTACCCTGACAGTGCTGCTGACTGCCATGATGCTGATTGCTTTTGACCAGGAGATTCCGCTGCGCAAAAAGAAAAACCCGGTGGTGCTGGATGTGCCGGTCAACCTGCGCAACTATTTTCAGTCGGAGACCTCCCGCAACTTCTTCGGCGTAATCAAGGTCGGCTACAACTTTTCCAAAGGTCCCGGCACGCTGGAGGACGTGATTGCCCATGTCAAGGAAACGTTTGCCCGCGAGCTGACTGCCGACAAGCTGGGTGCGCGCATGGCTGCCCTCTCCCGCGCCGAGCACAACTTTGTGGCGCGCGCCATCCCGCTGGTCATCAAGGATTTCATCCTCTGGTCCGCCGATGCCATCAGCGAATCCTATATGGCGGGCAGCATCTCCAACATCGGAAAAATTGATTTGCCCGAGGCTGCAAAGCCCTTTGTCAAACGCTTTGACGTCTTTGTCAGCACCGAAAAGCTTCAGGCGTGCATCTGCTCCTACGGCTCCGAGCTGACCGTCAGCTTCACCTCGGCGTTCTTCAGTACCAATGTGCAGAAGAACTTTTTCCGCCAGCTGACCCAGGCAGGTATCCCGGTGGAGATTCAATCCAATAAGCTGGAGGCTGATCTGCGATGAAATACTGTGAAAAATGCAAGGTCTATGTCCCGTCTGACCGCGAACACTGTCCGCTGTGCCAAAGCATCCTTGTCGAGGAGGACGCCAGCCGCAGCTACCAGGGCTACGACGATGAGATTTTCCCCTATCTTCCCACCATCTACCATCGGCACAACCTGTTGATTCGTCTGTCACTGTTTTTATCCATCGCCGTCTGTGTCATCTGCCTGACCCTCAACCTGCTGGTCTGGCCGCAGCGCTGGTGGTCGCTTTTTGTCCTTGCCGGCGTAGGCGCAGGCTGGGCAACGGTGGCGCAAGCCATCCGCAAGCGCAGCTCCTTCTGCAAACACGTTTTGTACCAGGTGGTCACCGTGGGCATCGTGGTGGTCCTGTTCGACCTGATGACCGGCTTTGGTCACTGGTCCTTTAACTATGTCATCCCTGCGCTGTGCGCCTTTGCCATGGTGGTCATCGCCATCATCGCGGCGATGGGACACCGCAGCATCTCCAACTACATCATCTACATGGTGGTGTCGGCGGTCTTTGGGCTGATCCCGCTGCTGTTTTTGCTGCCGCGCTGGACCACCATCCTCTGGCCCACCGTTCTGTGCGCTGCTGTCAGCGTCATCTATCTTGCCGGTCTTGGCTTGTTTGTCGGTCGAGACACCTGGCAGGAGCTTCACAAGCGTCTGCATATGTAAAAAACGGACTGTTCCCCTTTGGGAGCAGTCCGTTTTTCTTTTTATCTTCTGATTACAGGGTAATCCAATAGCGCTGGGTAATGCGGTCCTCGCCGTTCTCTTTTCCTGCCACCTCGTTTTCTAAAACACCGCCATTTTTCTGGATGGTCTTTGCCGAGCCGATGTTCTCCTTGTTGCAGGTGACCAGCACCTTCTGCATCTGCATTTTGCGGCACTCCTCCAAAGCCAGTGCGAGCATCTGTGTAGCATAACCCTGTCTGCGGCAGCAAGGGCGCACACTGTACCCGATGTTGCCGCCAAAGCGCAGGAGTCCTTCGTTGAGCCGGTGGCGGATGTCGATCATTCCAATCAGCTTGCCATCCGCATCGACCGCCAGAAAGGTGGTTGCCGGAACCAGCCCGGGACAAACGGTCTGCTCCGAGCGGTTTGCCAGCGTTTTGCTGTACCACTGTGCAAAGCTCTCTGCTTCTGCCAATCCACCGCTTCCATCCAGGCTGCTGCCTTGCTCCAAAAATTCCTTGCGGTATCCCCAAACTTCCTGTTCATCTGCCGATGTTGGCAGAATCAGTTTTAATTCCTTCATGCTCGTTTCCTCCTTCTTGCTTTGTATAAAAAATCTTTTACAGCACCTTTGTCAGCTGTTTGCAAAGCTCAATCAAATCGTAACGGATGCTCTGGCGGCTGCGCCATCCCCGATTGTCCCATTCTTTTTGCGAAACATCATCCCCGCCGTAGATCAGCGCTCCATAGGAAAATCCCCGAAACTGCGCAACGGCAATGCAGCCCGCCTGCTCCATCTCTACGATTTTGGCGCCCTCTGCCCGTCTGTTTTCGATGCGTGTCTGTGTTTCCCGAAAGATGGCATCGGTCGTCCAGGTCAGCCCGCGCAGATAGGGCACCGAATGTTCCTTCAGATAATCGGCAATCCTTTGGGTGACCGGCTCCTCGGTGTAGATGATGCGGGACGGTTCGATGTAATGGTAGGAAAAGCCCTCGTCGCGGATAGCTCCTTCCACCAGCAGCAGCTGTCCCACCTCGATATCAGGGTCCAGCACACCACCGCCGCCGCAGAACATCACCTTTTGAATACCCATGGCGTGCAGCTGGTCAAGGGTGCCGGCACAGGCGGGACAGCCGATGGCGCCCAGCAAAATCAGGACATCCGCATCGGTAAAACGATAGACCAAAATCGGATTTTCCCCGGAAATGGTCTGCTCCAGCCGGATTTTTCCCTCCGCTTTCAGCTGCTCCATCACCTCCGGGAAAAAAGTGATGACCAGCTTATCGGTGGAAAACTGCCCCTCTGCCATCATCTCCGGGTTGATTTTGGCATTTGGGTCGCGGTCAAACTCCAAAATCGGGTATCCTGTTTCTGCCATTTCCTTCTGCCTCCCTTGTCACTTGTGTATCTATGGGTAAATTTTTGCTATTATAGCAAAATTCACCGGTGGTGTCAAGGAAATCCTTTTACAGAAAAATTACCCGGTCGGGCGGGAGGCTTTTCCATTTTTATTACAGCTATTCCCCGCAAATTCAGATGGGTCTATCTCTGATTCAGAATGGTTTCCACCGTTTGCTGTGGCGTCTGGTTGGAATTATCCAGCCAAAATCCAATTTTAGGGGTTGTCTGCATAAATGTATTGTACAACGCCTCAACTGTAAAACCGGTATATCCTGTTTTTCTCCGGTGCGCTTCTCTTTCTTTGATGACTTCCACATTCGGGCAGAGGACAATCACCTCTACCGGATAAGTGTGCAGATAGGATAACATTCGGTTTAATTCATTGCCATAGTAGTTATCTTGAATAACCACCGAAAACCCATCTTTAAAATAAGACTTTGCTGCATCAGCCGTCAGTTTGTAACGAAGATGCAGCTGATGAGTCGCTTCTTCCGACGGGCTATCTGACATATCCTCTCGTCCGGAAACCATCATTTTTCGGAATACATCTCCACGAAGATGGACACATTTCTCCAACGATTCTGCCAGCAATTCAGAAACGGTAGATTTTCCAGAAGCCATCAGCCCTGTAATCAAGTACATTTTTTGATTCATTTGATTTTCCCCCTTTCCGTTTTAATCTCAAGATCACTGCAAAAACGAATTGTAGACATATTTTTGTATAAAACGAAAAAACGCTCCGGTCATTCGACCGAAGCGTTTTTGTTCGTGGTGCGGATAGCAGGACTTGAACCTGTATGAGTTTAACCTCACTAGAACCTGAATCTAGCGCGTCTGCCAATTCCGCCATATCCGCAAATCACTGGAACGTTTATTATTATAGCACCGAGATTTGCATCTGTCAACACTTTTTTGAAAAAAAATTTATTTTTTTATTTTTCTTTTTTTCGGGCGGTTATCAGGCGCTTTTGCTGCTGGTCCACTGCGCTTTTTCTGGGGAGCCTTCGGCTTTTTGCGCACGCTGTATCCAAAGCTGCCCAGCTTTTTGCCCGCTTCAAAATATTCCCCGTGCATATAGCAGGCAAGTCCGCAGCGGTCCATGTGCAGCTTGCCGTCCGCATCCAGATATTCCTCGTCGATGTCCACCCCGACAATCTCCGCCAAGAACATATCGTGGCTGCCCAACGGAGTAATACTTTTGACCTTGCACTCCAGATTGACCGGACACTCTGCAATCAGCGGCACATCCAGGTGATTGGCGCGCACCGGCGTCAGATTGCAGGCAGCAAATTTGTCCTCATCCCTGCCGGAGCGCACACCGCACCAGTCCGCCTGACGGACCAGCTGTGCCGGCGTCAGATTGATGACAAACTCTCCGGTTTCCTTGAGCAGCTCATAGGAGTACCGGCTGGGACGCACCGAGATGTAGGTCATCGGCGGCTGGGAGTTGACAATCCCGGTCCATGCGATGGTGATGATGTTGGGTTTTTCCCAGCTGCCGCAGGTGACCATCGTCGGAGACACTGGAGCCAGCAGGGTGGAACCCTTCCAATATACTTTTGCCATAATTGTTTCTACCTTTCTTTTTCGGTCCCCAAAGCAGACCGTTCCTATTGTTGATTTACTTTCATTATACACAAGTCTGTTTACACTCACAAGAATTTTTTTTACTGATTTTGACAGAACTTTTTTCTCCTCTTTGTCTTTCGATTTCTCTGTGCTATAATAATAAGTAACCGTTTAATGGTTAAACTTTTTTGACAGAAAGTCTCTGCTTGTTTTCTTTCTGTCCAACATACGAAAAAATAGAAAGGACGTTTTTATGCCAGACAATTCTACCCCAAAACACCACCACAACAAGATGGGCACCGAGCCTATTGGCAAGCTGCTGCTTTCGATGTCACTGCCTGCCATGTTCTCCATGCTGATTCAGGCGCTGTACAACATCGTGGACAGCATCTATGTCGCACAGATCGGCGAACACGCGCTGACTGCTGTTTCCCTTGCCTTTCCGGTACAGAACCTGATGATTGCTGTCAGCGTCGGCACCGGTGTCGGCTTAAACTCGCTGATTTCCCGCCGTCTGGGCGAGCGCCGCGAAAAGGAAGCCAGTGCTGCCGCTACCCACGGCGTACTGATCTCCTTTGCAGAATCCCTGCTCTTTTTACTGTTCGGACTGTTCTTCTGCCGGATGTTCTTCTCCGCCTTCACCAACGATCCCACCGTCATCCAGATGGGTGTTGAATACACCTCCATCGTCACCATCTTCTCCTTTGGCTGCTTTATCGAAATCAATCTGGAAAAGACCCTTCAGGCGACCGGCAATATGTTCTATCCGATGGTCTTTCAGCTGATTGGCGCCATCAGCAATATCATCCTTGACCCCATCTTTATCTTCGGTTGGTTCGGTCTGCCTGCCATGGGTGTCACCGGCGCAGCGATTGCCACCGTTGTCGGTCAGATTCTGGCAATGCTGTACGCCGTCTATGTCATGGTGCGCAAGGAGCACGCGGTACACATCACCTTCAAAGGCTTTCACTTTTCCGGCACCATCGTGCGCGACATCTTCCAGGTCGGCTTTCCTTCCATCATCATGCAGTCGATTGGTTCTGTCATGATTATGGCGCTCAACAACATCCTCATCGTCTTTTCTCAGGCAGCGGTCGCCGTTCTGGGTGTCTACTTTAAGCTCCAGTCGTTTGTCTTTATGCCGGTCTTCGGTCTGGGTGCGGGCGCGCTGCCCATCATGGGCTTCAACTACGGCGCACGCAACAAAAAGCGTCTGATGCACACCCTCAAGCTCGCCTGTGTCATCGCCTTTGGCATCATGCTGGCTGGTCTGCTGATCTTCCAGTTCGGCGCAAGATACCTGCTGATGATGTTCAACGCCAGCGCAGATATGATGGACATCGGCATCTCCGCTCTGCGCACCATCAGCCTGTGTTTCCCTGCCGCCGGTCTGGGCATCGCCTTCTCCAACTTCTTCCAGGCCATCGGCGAAGGTAAAAACTCGCTGCTCATCTCGGTGCTGCGTCAGCTGGTCATCCTGCTGCCCTGCGCGTGGATCATCTCCCGCATCGGCACACTCAATCAGGTGTGGCTGGCATTCCCGATTGCCGAGGTCTTCTCCTTCATCGTCAGCCTCCTGCTGACCCGCGTCACCTATAACAATAAAATTAAAGAGATGGAAGATTTTACCACCGACAAGGACTAACAATCCGCTTGTCGGAAGACATCCTCTTCCTATAAGGAACCAAAAAAAGGGAGCCGTTTGGCTCCCTTTTTTCTTGCTCTGTTACATGGTTTTCCATTAAATGCGGTGCAGCAGGTCGGTGTAGGTGGGCATCGGCCAGTCGCGGCGATCCACCACCATTTCCAGTGCGTCGCATTTTTCCCGCAGCTTTTCCATTGCCTGACGAACCTGTCGGGACATCTGCTGCGCACACTGATACAGCTGCGGCTGTGCCTGTGCCTGCTCCAGCGCCGTTTCCAGCTCTTCGGTCAATGCCATCACACTTTCGGTCGAATCACTCACCATCCGCAGGTGATTGTCCAACCGCTGCGGGTGTAGTCCGCACTGCTCCAGGCGGTGCAGGCTTTCTGCCAGCTTGCCGGAATATCCGATCACGCTCGGAATAATCTGCCTTTTGGCAATTTCCAGCATGGTGGACGCTTCGATCTGCAAAACGTGGATATAATTTTCCAGCTGAATCCCATAGCGGGCAGCGGTTTCTTTCGGAGAAAAAATGTGGTGATGGTCAAACAGTTCGATGTTCTTCTGCTCGGTCAAAGTTGCAAATGCCTCCACCGAGGTGCGCAAAATCGGCAGTCCCCGGCGCTGTGCCTCCATGACCCATTGCTCGGAATAGTTGTTTCCGTTGTAGATGACCCTGCCGTGGCTGCGCATCGTATCGCGGATGATACACTGCACCTGCTGCCAGACCGCTTCCCCCTCCAGCGGCTCCAGCTGATTGGCAAATTGTTCGAAGGAATCCGCTAAAATGGTGTTGAGCACCACCTCCGAATATGCCAACGACTGGGAGGATCCGACCATTCTGAACTCAAACTTATTTCCGGTAAAGGCAAACGGCGAGGTGCGGTTGCGGTCGGTTTCATCGCGGGTGACATTGGGGATCTCGTCCACTCCAATGTCCATCTCCTCGGGTTTTACCTTTGCCGGGTCGCTCCCCTGTGCAATGTGGTTGAGGATAGCCGTCAGATGATTTCCCAGGAAAATGGAGATGATCGGCGGCGGTGCTTCGCCTCCACCCAGACGGTGGTCGTTTCCTGCACAGGCAGCCGACATCCGCAGCAGATCCGCATACAGGTCCACTCCGCGGATAAAGGCGCACAGCATCAGCAAAAACAGCAGATTGCTCTCGGGATTTTTGCCCGGTCGCAGCAGATTTTCCCCTGTGTCGGTGCAAAGCGAGTAGTTGTTGTGCTTGCCCGAACCATTGATGCCTGCAAACGGTTTTTCATGCAGCAGACAGGCAAGCCCATGCTTTTTGCTCAGGGTGCGCATCGTTTCCATAATCAGCTGGTTGTGGTCACAGGCAATGTTGGCAGTGGAATACTCCGGTGCCAGCTCATGCTGGGCAGGCGCCGCTTCGTTGTGCTTGGTTTTGCTGCCGACGCCCATCTCCCACAGATTTTTGTCCAAATCCTGCATGAATTCCCCGACGCGAATGCGCAGACGTCCGCAGTAGTGGTCGTCCAGCTCCTGACCTTTCGAGGGTTTTGCACCGAACAGGGTCCTTCCGCAGATTTTTAAATCCAGTCGCTGATCGTACAGCTTGTAATCCACCAGAAAATATTCCTGCTCTGCACCCACCATCGGGGTGATGCGGCTGACATCGGTTTTTCCCAGCGCGTGCAGCAGACGCACTCCCTGCCTGGAAAGCTGCTTCATCGAGCGCAGCAGCGGGGTCTTGGCATCCAGTGCTTCTCCGTTGTAAGAGCAGAAGGCAGTTGGGATAAAGAGGGTGCCGTCCCGAACAAACGCCGGAGAGGTCGGGTCCCAGGTGGTGTAGCCGCGCGCTTCAAAGGTTGCCCGCAAGCCACCGGAGGGGAAGGAGGAGGAATCCGCCTCGCCCTGAATCAGCGCTTTGCTGGAAAACTCCATCGCAATCTCCCCCTGTCCACCGTTGGTGGTCAAAAAGGCATCGTGCTTTCCGGCAGTAAAATTGTTCATCGGCTGGAACCAGTGAGAATAGTGGGTCGCACCCTGTTCCAGTGCCCACTCCTTCATCGCACACGCCACCACATCTGCAATCTGCGGGTCCAGCGGTTGTCCCAGCCTGCGGGTGCGCAGCAGGCTTTGATAGACCTTCTGCGGCAGTCGTTTTTTCATTGCGCTGTCATCAAACACGCGGGTACCAAAGATTTTTTCTACGTTCATCTTGTACCGTCCTCTCTTTTTTGGATTACACACATTCCGCCGCAAAAGGTCATGCCTGCCTTTTGCTTTCGGCAGACCCGTCCTGCCGGCGGGTGAAAAACAGCGCAGATTCTCCCCAAGAATTCCGTCCTGTACACACAGCTGTTTTTCTGTAATTCACATGGTAGCATCTTTGTCTGTGAATTGCAATCGTTCGTAAAGAAAAACAGCCTGCTGCACAAATTGTATCCGCTTTTCCATATTAAAGTAAGGAAAGTTTCATAATATTGGAATTGCATTTGCTTTCATCCCATGATAAACTGAAAGAGGCCGTTCGACACATTTTACACGTCGGGCGGCAATATTTTGTAAAACAGGTTCTATCACCAAACGATAAAAAGGAGAGAGTTCTGCCTTGGGTATTCAAAAGAAAGGTCTGGGTGTCCTGTGCCTGCTGCTGACACTGTGCCTGCTGTTGAGCGGCTGTCGGGAAAGCTCCTCACTGGTCCGCTACGACATCTCCAACGGAGTCGAGAGTCTGGACCCGCAGTTTGCCAGCGAAGAAAACGAACAACTGGTCATCTATAATATGATGGAAGGATTGATGCGCCAAAAGCCCTCCGGTGAGCTGACCAACGGCGCCATCGAGCGCTATGAGGTTTCCGACGACCAGAAGGTCTACACCTTTTTCCTGGTGGATGGGATGGTATGGGACGACAAGGAGAACACGCCGGTCACCGCACATGACTTTGTCTTTGCTTTTCAGCGCATCTTTAACAGCATTTATCCCTCTCCCTTTGCTTCGATGTTTTCTTCCATCAAAAACAGTCAACAGGTGCTCAGCGGCCAGCTGGACGCTTCTTCGCTGGGTGTGCAGGCGCTCGACGACCACACCGTCCGCTTTACGCTGAGCTATGCCGACCCGGCTTTTTTGGAAAGCCTTGCCCATTCCTCCGCCATGCCCTGCAACCAGAAGCTGTTTGAAAACGCCAACGGAAAGTACGGTTCCACCATCCAGCAGTCCTACTCCAACGGTCCGTTCTTTTTGATGCAGTGGGACAATTCCAGCCGCATCTATCTCAAGAAAAACGACAAGTATTATGCTGCCGAGCAGGTGCTCACCCCGGGCGTTTATCTTTATGTAGACCGCGATATCCAGACTGCTGCGCAGAAGGAGCGGGATGAACAGCCGTCCTCCACCTTCGAGCTGCTGATGGACGGTAAAGCGGACGGCTGCCAGGCAAACTATGAACAATACCAGCTTGCCATGCAGGCAGGGATGAGCTGCCAGACCGCCGAAAGCACCGTCTGGGCGCTGGTCTTTAATCAAAACCACTCCGCCTTTTCCAACCAGCAGGTCCGCCAGGGTTTTCTGCGCGCCATCGACCGCAGCGCACTGGAAACCTTTTTGCAGAACAGCCGTCAGGAAAACCTGCGCGTCTATGACCGCCTGATTCCGCCAACCATCTCGCTGTTCACCCAGCCGTACACCGACCAAACCTCGGTCACCACCAGCAATCTCTATGACCCGCAGGAAGCCTACGCCTCCTACCGCGCCGGTATGGATGAGCTGGAGGCGGACACCCTGCGCAAAATCCAGCTGTTGGTTCCCTCCGACAGCCAGATCCCGGAGATGTGCGGTCTGCTCCAACAGGGCTGGCAGCAGGCGCTGGCTGTTTCGGTCAACATCGTTGAAGTCAGCCGCGACGAGCTTTCCTCCCGGCTGAGCCTGGGGGACTATCAGGTCGCACTCGTTCCGCTCAAGGCATCTGCCAATACCCCTGCCGACCTGTTGGAACGATTTACCTCCTCCTCGGTGTACAACATCTCCCACTACCAAAATGAAGCGTATGATGCGCTGCTCTCTTCGCTCAACGCCTCCCACGACCGGCAGCAGCTGTTAAATCAGTATGCCAATGCCGAAGGGATGCTGATGGACGACGCGGTCGCCTTTCCTCTGCTGGCAGAAACCAGCTATTTTGTGATGGGCTCGGGCGTTTCCGGCATCGAATTTTATCCATACGGCGGCAAGGTCATCTTCCGCGATGCACTGGCAATGCGCTGATTTTCTCCTGCAAACAACTGTCTGTACCCGCACTTGCGGCTGCTTTCCCCCGATGCTATAATAGTGGCAAAGGGGGAATTTTTTATGTTCAAAGAGGTATCTCTGGTTTATTTCAGCAGCACCAAAACTACTCAGAGGACGGTGCGTGCCATCGGCAGAGCGCTGGCAAAGGCGTTTGACATCCCTGTGCAGGAGTACGACTTCACCCTGCCCAACGCCCGCAGCCGCAAGCTGCACTTTACTTCGGACCAGCTGGTCATTGTCGGTTCGCCGGTCTACGGAGGGGTCATGCCGCTGCTGGTGCGGGAATATCTTGCGCAGTATGTCACCGGTGAAAAGACTGCCTGCGTCCTTGCCGCCATTTACGGCAACCGCAACTTTGATGACTGCCTGGTGGAGATGCAGGATTTGATGGAGGAAAACGGCTTTGTGGTGACCGCAGCCGCAGCCTGCATCGGGGAACATTCCTATTCAACTGCGATTGCTTCCGGCAGACCCAATGCCCAAGACCTTGCTCTGGCAGAGGAGTTCGGCAAACAGGTCGCTCAAAAGCTTTCTGCCAGCCCGACTGTGCCGACCCTTGCACAGACCCTGCCCGGCTCCCGCCCGTACCGCGAGCGCAAGCCTTCTGCTCCGATGGCTCCGCAGACCACCAACGGCTGCATCCGCTGCGGAATGTGCGTCAACAACTGTCCGGTCGGCGCCATCGACCGCAACGACCCAACCAAGGTGGATGCTTCGCTCTGTCTGCGTTGTCTGTCCTGTGTACGACTGTGCCCGCTTGGCTCCAAAGCTTTTACCGACCCGGGCTTTCAAAAAACGGTCGCCTGGTGTCTGGAAAACTTCCAGAAGCCGGACAAATCCCCTGTATTTTTCCTGTAATGCAAATAAAAACCCACAGAGCGTTTTCTGCTCTGTGGGTTTTTATTATAAGGCGTTAGCAATATCGGCAAACTGCTGCATCGACAGCTGCTCGGCGCGCAGATTGGAGGCGACCCCAGCCCGCTCGAGCAGGTCGAGCGCCTGCTGCTTGGGGATGGCAAGTCCCGCACTGAGGGTGTTGGGCAGGGTTTTTCTGCGCTGCGAAAAGGCTGCCTTGACCACCCGGAAAAAGTCCTCCTCCCTTTTGAGCTGCACCGGCGGCTGCTGGCGGACATCCAGACGGATGACCGTCGAATCGACGTCCGGCGACGGCATAAAGGAGCCGCGCGATACCTGAAACAGCACCTGCGGCTGGCTGTAATACTGCACCGCGATGGACACAGCACCCACCTCGCGGCTGCCGGGAGCCGCACAAAGGCGCTGGGCTGCTTCCTTCTGCACCATCACCGTCAGTGAAACGATTGGCAGACGAGCTTCCAGCAGGCTCATGATGATGGGCGAGGTGATGTAGTAGGGTAGATTTGCGCAAACTGCTATCGGCATCCCGGCAAACTCCTCCCTGATCAGCTTGTGCAAATCCACCTTGAGGACATCCTCATTGACGATTTTGATGTTGTCAAATTCCGCGAGCGTTTCATCCAGGATGGGCAGCAGGCGGCTGTCGATCTCGATGCAGACCACCTTGTCCGCCCGGCGGGCAAGCTCTGCGGTCAACACACCGACGCCGGCTCCGATCTCAATCATTCCCCAGCCCGGCTGCGCATTTCCCGATTCTGCCATGCGCGGACAGACGGTAGGATTGATCAGAAAGTTTTGCCCCAGACCCTTGGAAAAGGAAAATCCGTGGCGGGTAAGCACATCCCGTATCACCGAGATGTTGGACAGGTTTTCCATGAAATGCTCCTTTCAGCTTTTAAAAATCGGTCGCTCATCCGACCCTGTTATCTTACAGACGGTGCGCTGCCGGCTTCCTTTTCCAGCACCACCAGAAAATTGTGCGCACCCATCACCGTCAGCTTTGGCTCGATGACCTGTTTTAACCGCCAGCCATTGTGCGATTCTGCGCTGACTACCTGTGCAATGATTTTAAATGGGGAAAAGCCCTCTGGGTTCTCCTTGTTTTCCGGCGTGCTGGGTACCTCTACAAATTTATACTCGTACTTCTGCATGAAAATTTCCTCCTCTGAATTTTTGCTTTGATTTATAGTGGAATATCAAACACCTAAATTGGATGGACCGAATCCCTTTGGAAGCAGCTGTGCTAAGGTGTACGCCTGATACTGCTCGGGCGATGAGGCGCAGAAAACCAAAAAGCTGCGCGGGTCGCAAAATTCCATCATCACCTGACGGCAGACGCCGCAGGGGGTGGTAATCGGCAGCAGCTCGGCGTCCTTTCTTCCACCTGCCACCGCAATGCAGACAAACTCCCGTTTGCCCTCGGAAACCGCTTTAAAAAAGGCGGTCCGCTCGGCACAGACCGTCGGCGTATAGGCGGAAGACTCGATGTTGCAGCCGGTGTAGATGGTGCCGTCCTGACACAGCAGCGCTGCACCCACCGCAAAGCCGGAATACGGGCAGTAGGCATTTTCCCTTGCCTTGAGAGCAAGCTCGATCAATCGCTTTTCATACATCGTCCACACCTCCTTCGGATGAAACTATTATTTCAGCAGCTGCTGTAAAAAGGAGCTGCCCGCCTGCAATTTCCCGGGAAATGCCGGGTCAAAATATTCCCCGACGGTGGCAGCAAGGTCTGCAAAGCAGCTTCGGGTGGCTAAATCCACCCCTGCCCGAACCGATTTTCCGCAGCACAGCAGCGGGACATACTCCCGGCTGTGGTCGGTAGATGGGGTGGACGGGTCGCAGCCGTGGTCGGCGGTGATGAACAGCAGGTCCTCCTCGCGCAGCAAGCCCAGCAGCTGCTCAAGCTGGCTATCAAAGCGGCTGAGCGCCTGTGCGTAACCGACCGGGTCGTTGCGGTGACCGTACAGCATATCAAATTCCACCAGATTGACAAAGCACAAGCCCTCAAAATCGCTGTTGCACAGCTCCAGCGTCCGCTGCATCCCTTCATCGTTGGAGTGGGTGATAATCTTTTGGCTGATGCCTTTGCCGGCAAATATATCCGAGATTTTTCCCACTCCGATGGTTTGCAGACCTGTCTTTTGCAGGTAGTCGAGCAGGGTGTCCTGCGGCGGCAGCAGAGAAAAATCCCTCCGGTTTGCCGTTCGGGTAAAATGCTCGGCATCCTCACCCACAAAGGGACGGGCGATGATCCTTCCCACTGCGTCCTCACCCTGCATGATCGAGCGGGCAATCCGGCAGTATTCATACAGCTGCTCGAGCGGAATCTTCTGCTCGTGGGCTGCAATCTGAAGGACGCTGTCCGCTGAGGTGTAGACAATCAGATCGCCGGTTTGCAGATGCTGTTCCCCGTAGTCGTGGATGACCTGTGTACCGGAGTACGGACGGTTGCACAAAACTCCTCTGCCGGTGCGCTGTGTCAGCTGCTCGATGATTCGCTGCGGAAAGCCGTCGGGATAGGTCGGCATCGGCTTTTCGGAAACCAGCCCCATCAGCTCCCAGTGTCCGGTGGTGGTGTCCTTGCCTGCCGAACGCTCTGCCATCCTTCCAAAAGCTCCGGCAGGGCTTTGGCAGGGCTGTCCGACCTGCACGCCCTGGATGTTAAACAGTCCCAGCCGCTGCATCTGCGGCACGAAAAGCTTGCCGCTGGCAAAGCACGCTGCCAGCGTATCGCTGCCCTGGTCACCATAATTGGCTGCATCGGGAAGCGCTCCAATCCCAAAGCTGTCCAGCACGATGATAAATACTCGTTTCATCTTTCTGCCTCCCTTGTTCTGCGTTGGCTACACCAGACCCAGCGCGACCTCCATCATCTGGGTAAAGGCATTCTGGCGCACCTGCGCCGAAACGGCTTCCCCAGTAAACGGGTTGTCCGAGATGGTCAGCAGGCACAGCGCCTTTTTGCCCGCGCGGGCAGCTTCCATGTACAGTGCAGCCGATTCCATCTCGACCGCCAGCACACCCATCTTCTGCCACTGCGGCAAGCCCTGCGACTCGTCGTAGAACCAGTCGGAGGTCAGCACCGTTCCCGCCTGGTAGGAAAATCCCTTTTGCTCGCAAAGCTGTACCGCCTTACAGGCAAGAGAAAAATCTGCCGCCGGTGCAAAGTGTCCCGGCAGGTGATACTGCGCAGCATAGTTGGAGGTGGTGCAGCTGGCTGCCGCAATGACGATGTCACCGATTTTCAGCGAAGGGTCGATGGCTCCTGCCGAGCCGATGCGGATGATGGTGTCCACCCCGTAAAGACAGAACAGCTCATGGGAGTAAATGCCCATCGACGGCATTCCCATGCCGCTGCCCTGCACCGAAACGCGCTTGCCCCGGTAGCTGCCGGTGTAGCCAAGCATCCCGCGCACCTGATTGTAGCAGACGGCATCCTGCAAATAGGTTTCTGCCAGCAGCTTTGCCCGCAGCGGGTCGCCCGGCATCAGCACCGTTTTGGCAATGTCCCCTTGATTTGCATTGTTGTGAGGAGTAGGAACAGACATAAAAACACCCTTTCTGTAATGTACTGTATCCCTATTATACGCCAAAGTGCCGCAAAAGAAAAGCCGCTCTGCCCGATATGAGGAATGAACAAATTATAAAATTTTCTAAAAAGGTTGAAGCAGCCGTCAGGATTCGGTAAACTATTATCTATAATTCAAACTATTTTGCTTGTATCCATCTCTTTTATATAGAATTAAAAGCCAAACCAAATTTTGAGAGAGAAGATGTCCGGCTTTTTGTTGCCGGAAAAGGAGGAAGATTGTATGCAACGTATCAAATTGATGACCGACTCTGCGTCGGACCTGCCAAATGAGCTTGCACAGCAGCTTGGAATCGAAATCATTCCGTTCCCCATCGCGGTCGATGGAAAAGGCTACATGGAAGGGGTGGATTTTACCCCGCGGCAGTTTTATGACATCATGCAAAACGCCAAGGAAATCCCAACGACCTCGCAGATTCCGACCGTCACCTACTGCGAGCATTATTACAGCGCCTTTGAAAAGGGCTACACCGATGTCATCCTGGTGGGGATTTCGTCGAGCGCTTCGGCAACCTTTCTGCGCGCGCAGGATGCTGTAGAGATGTTCTTTGAAAACTGCCCGCAGGCAAAGGGGAAATTTAACATCCACATTCTGGATTCCAAGACCTTTTCGCTGGGCTACGGCTACCCGATGATGCAGGCTGCGCGGCTGGTCCGCGAAGGAAAAACGGTTGAGCAGATTCTTGCCTATCTGACCGGCTGGCTGGACCGCATCGACCTGTACATCACCGCCTTCTCCTTTGAGTTCATCAAAAAGTCGGGACGCATCAGCTGTGCTTCCAGCATTGTCGGCGAAGCGCTGGGCATCCGACCGATCATCCGCATCCGCAAGGGAGAGATGAAAATTATCGCAAAGGTGCGCGGCAACAACGCCGTCGTACAGAAGATGGCACAGATTGCCCAGCAGCGCATTGCAGCGGATTCTCCGTTTTTGATGTTGGAAGGTACCCAACCTGGCGCCCGTGAGGAGATGGAACAGCTGATTGCCAAGAGCATCGGCAAAACCCCGGACTTTGTTTCGGATGTCGGCTGCGCAGTCGCTATCAACAGCGGTCCGAAGATGCTGGGCATCGGATTTTTGCTCAATGAAGGAGAGGAGTAATCCTCGTTGTCAACCCTAAGGGAGGAAGAGAAATATGAAACGAGTCGATAAAATCAACTATTATCTGGATATTGCACAGACCGTAGCCGCCAGAGGCACCTGCCTGCGGCGCAACTTTGGAGCCATCATCGTCAAGAACGACGAGATCATCTCCACCGGCTATGTCGGCGCACCCAGAGGCAGACAAAACTGCTGTGACCTGGGCTACTGCACCCGAGAAAAGCTCAACGTCCCCAGAGGAGAACGCTATGAGCTGTGCCGCTCGGTACACGCAGAAGCCAACGCCATCATCAGCGCACCCCGCTCGGAGATGATTGGCAGCACCCTGTACCTGGTGGGTCTGGAGTACAAGGACGGCAGTTATGTCACCAACGCCAACCCCTGTGCGATGTGCAAACGACTGATTATCAATGCCGGCATCGAAAAGGTGGTCGTGCGGGACACTGCCACCACCTACCGTCTGATCGACGTCTATGAAAGCTGGGTCAACCAGGACGCTTCGATGGAGCAGATGGGATATTAACGCTTTTAAAAGAGCTGCCCTTTCATTGGGCAGCTCTTTTTTTAGTTGACGCAGAGGGTTGCAGGAGTGTATAGTTAAAATAGAATAAAAAAACAAAAGGAAGGATGACCCTTATGACCTCCAATCGACCTTTTTGCCGTGCGCTCAGCCTGTTGTGCGTCTGCCTGGTTCTGCTGCCCGCTCTGTTGAGCACCCCGGCTGCCGCTGCTTCCAAAAAGCGCATCCAGAGCTACCATTACCCCACCAACACCTTCATTGGAGAAAAGCTGCCCTACAACCAGCTTTCCGACGAAAAAGGCAACCCTGCCCAAATTGAAATCAAGGACGGTCAGTACACCCTGATTACCTATTGGGCAAGCTGGTGTCCCGACTGCCAGCAGGAGTTTGAACACCTGCCGCAGATGCTGCCGGTCCTCAAGGAATACGGCAACGTACAGTGGTATCTGGTCAACCGCACCGACGGCACAGACGAAACACTTGCCAGCGCCAGCAGCTACGCCAAGAAATACGGCATGGGTCTGCCGTCGCTGTACGATACCCAGTTAAAGTTCCGTTATACACTGGGCATCAACTTTATCCCTACCACCATCCTGCTCAATCCACAGGGAGAGGTGGAGCTGATGATTCCCCGCATCTTAAAATCCGCCTCCGAGGTGCGCGCACTGCTCGATTATGCCGTCAACTCTGCTGCCAACGCCACAGCTGACTATGTAAAGAAAAATCTGATGCTTTCCGATGGCACAGTCAAAATGGCAGAAGCTTCCAAGCGCACCAGCTCTGCTGCCCAAAGCCTTTTGATGGAGTATGCCTCCACCGCCTTTGACCGCGAGCTGCTCAACACCCAGCGCAACTGGCTTGCTGCCAACCAAACCACCGGCGATCTCGGCGATGACCTGCGGTTTTTGAAAGCCCTCTCCGCCCAAAAGGGCTATGAGGTGGATGCGATGGAGCTGGAGCAGCAGCTGATTGCCCGTTATTTCCCGGGGAATAAACTCAGCGGCAAAGTTTCTTTGAGCGATTTAGACCCCTCGGCGCTGGCTGCCACCCACTCCCCGAAGCTGGCAGAGCAGGCGCTTTCTGTCATTGAAAAAGGCTTTATCGGCAGTGATTTTCCGCTGTACTACAATGAGTACAACGCCGACAAAAACAGCTATTCCGGTCAAACGGTCGATATGACCCAGTCGCTGATGACCGTTTACCATCTGGCACAGAGCGGCAAGGTCAAGAAATCGACCCTCCAGTGGCTCAAAAATGCGGTGGAGGGCGACGGAATCCGCGCACGCTACACCACCGACGGCAAGGTCGTCGCAAAATACAACTATGAGATGCCTGCCCTCTATGGCTTGACCGCCCTGATTGCACTGGAAACCGGAGAAAAGAACCTGTTCACCCAATCGCTTCTGCTGATGGAAAACAGCCGCACCTTCTCTTCCTCTGACAAAAACAACGGCGCCTTCACCACAAAAAATTCCGACAAGGCGTTCGACCAGTGTATCGCACTGCTGGTATATGCCAATATGTAAGCGCACCTATATCCCCAATCATTCAATAAGGAGTGTTTTCTATGATTATCGACGGCAATCCCATCGAAAAAGCTGCAATGGAGCAGTTCCACAAAGGCAACCGGCAGGAAGGACTGCGCATCCAAGAGGAGTTTGCCTCCCAATTCCGCGAGGAGTACAAGGACAAGGACCACTGTCCCTGCAAAAAAGCCTGCCGCTACCACGGCAACTGCAAGGAGTGTGTTGCCATCCACCGCGCCCATCAGGAGCACGTTCCCAACTGTATGCGCGATTTGATCAATCAGAAACTGCGCGCTCTGTCCGAGCTGACCGAGCATACGCTGGCTTATCAGATTGAGCCGCCCAAAGAAGTGCTGCGAAGCGAATTTCTGACCGACGCCGAACCACAAAAATAAACTGCAAAAAGAGGCAGACTTTTGTCTGCCTCTTTTTATTTTGCCTTTTTGTCTGCTTACAGTGCAGGAAGGATCAGATAAATATACTTTTTCCCACTTTGATTGAGCATATTCTTTTTCCCATCCGGCGTACTGCTGCCGCTTTGCAGTACGGTAAAGCCTCCGCTTGTGATGCTGACCCCTTTGCTGCATCCCTGCGGGGTCATCACCGCCGAAAAGATGTGGTTTTCTCCCAGGGTTGTGACTGCATAATGCAACCCTTCCCCGACCATAAACACAAAACCGAAGCCAATCGGCTGTGCCACCGAAATGGTACGCTTTGTTGTCCCGTCGCCGGTGTAGCTACCGATGAGATACCCCAGATTTTCCAATCGTTCCTTCTGCTGCTCTGTCAGATGCAGCTGTGACTGGACGTGCTGCTGCATCTTCTCATCAAGCAGCCGATTGTCCGCATTAAAATCCTCCATTTTGGGTTTGTCGCTCCCGACAAACTGATTGAGTCCCAGATAACTGGTCTTGTTACTGCTGGACATCCTGTCCCTCCTCTTCTTTTTCTTTCCATTGCTGCAATCCCATCATCTCCAGCTGCGACCAGCTTTTGTCCATTGCATCCAGCTGTGCCCAACTTTTCCCCAGCTGCTCGAACTGAGAAAAATCCAAGCCGCCCGTCACAAATTCCGCCTCCAAATGGGCAGGCATCAGCGAATAAAATGCCTGCTTTGCCTCATCCAGACTCAGGTTACTGTCAGCTATCTCATTCGCCTGGACCACCAGTGTCCCTGTTCCCGGTCTATCTTGGACGACTGCCCGGATTCCTGCCGCATCCAGCGCCTTTTCCAGTCCTGCCCGGTTAAAATCGCTGGGAGCTATGCTCATCCTGCTGGCTGCTATCTCTCTGCGTCTTTCCAGCGAGATATTGGGATTGATGGGGATTCCCAGCATCCGCTCAAACTGCTCCAGCCGCTGCCGGCTGCAAGAGGAAATCAGCGCATCCGCACAAACTCTGCCGACCTGCTGCCAGAAAGGCTCCAGCACCGACAGATAGCTTTCCAGCTCCGCTCGAACCATCGTCCCTGCTTCCAGCCGATAAAGCTGAAGCGAACGCATCCGCTCGTAGATTCTTTTTCTGCAATCCACCCGGTCCACCTCTTCTACTGTCTTGCCATGCGGCAGATTGTACAGTCGGACAGGGTAAAGATTTCCCCCGACAGCGGGTAAAGGTCCTGTGCCGGAAGTTTCACCCTGCAATTTTCCACACCCTCGCAGGTAAAAATCTCCCGACAGACCAGCGCCGGAAATAATCCCTGCCCTATCTTCTGGCGCTCCATCATCCTGCCGACCGCCTGCTGACACAGCGCGCTGATGTCCTCAAAGCTGTATCCGTCCTCTACCGCTATCTCGACCTCGATCTGCTGCGGCTTTTCCTTTGCCTTTTCAATCGACAGGTCCACGTTGATTTCCTTGAGCTGACCGATTTCCTCCTGCATCTGCGCGATCAGTGCCTCGTTGACCCCGGCACCGTGCAGCAAGATTCCCACCGTGTTCACTCCATTCACCCTCGGGACAACCTTGGCACAGCGCACACCCGGATAGCTCATCGCCCGGTCGTAATAAAACGCCTGATTGGTCCCGTTGCTGACCTGCCGAAAGCTGTCCAACAACCGCTGGCGCAGCGCCTCGTCCCCTTCGGCATCCTCTCCGGATAAAATCGCCTGCTCATTGTAAACCGCAGCAATCCCCTGCACCGGCGTCACCATGACCGTCAAGCTACCTGCTGCCACATTGCCGCTTTTGCCTGCGGTTTGGCAACGGACGACGCTTTTGACCTGCGTCTGCCCTGCCTGCAAAGTCACCGGCTGCACGGTCACATACCGGATGCTGCCCGACGGCACCGTCAGAAAAACACCCTGCGGAATCACGATCGGCTCATCCGCCGCAGCCGTTCTGGAAAAGATCACCTCTCCCTGTGCTGCAATCGCCTTTCTTCGCTGCAATCCCTTCTGCTGTGCGTGCTGTTCCAGCGCCAAACCGGTCGCGGTCTGTGCAAACGCCTGCTTTTTCTCTTCTTCCAACTGCTGATACAGCAGCTCCAGCTGTTCTGCCAGGATGCGAAGGCGAACCCCGATGTCCGACGCTTCATCTGCCGGTATTCCAGTCAGCTCCTCATAACGCTGCTGCATCTTCTGTAAAAAATCCTGTGTCATCTTTGCTCCTTTTAAAAATTCATCCTCCACTCCACGACCGACCGCTCCAACTGACTGTCCGCAAGGGTACATTCCAGCTCAAACTGCACCAACAGCTCATCCGCCTGTGCGCCTTGCCTGCACCTGGCTGCAACGACCCGCACCTCCGGCATTTCCAGCAGCGCCTCCTGGGCATATTCCAATGCCAGCTGCTCCCGCTGCGCCGGCGCTGTCCTTCCCAGGGTGTGCAGCAGGCTTCCCAGCTGCGGATTCAGTACAAACTTCCCCTTTGGCACCGTCAGACGTACCATCGCCCGCTGTACCAGCTGCTGTGCGCCGTCCACCTCCTGCAAAAAACCCTGCCCGTTGCGGCTGTGATCTCCGTGCTGTAACAGAAGCTCCATCCCTATCCCTCCTGTTTCCATTCCCTGCCGTTGAGCAGCAGCCGTCCATCCCTACACAGCCGGATGCTGGCTCCGCCTGCCGAACGAATCAAAACTTCCCCTTCCTGCAACAGCTCTTCCTCTGCGGAAGGGTCGCTGACCGCACCCAGACAGACCTCTCCGCCCTGAGAACCCAGCACCAGCACCGGTGTCCCCTTCGGCGGCTTTGTGTAAATCCCATACGGTGCGCACCGCTGCAATCGGCGGTATTCACAGCTGCCGACCACATACTGCTCCCCATGCTTTGCGCTCTCCGCCCGGACCCATCCGCTCTCCTTTTGCTGCACATTTCTGCCTGCGCCCTTCTTTGCAATCCACATCCATACCCCTCCTCATTCCAGAATCAGCAGGCTGCGCTCCCTGCCGTCCTCATACTGAAGCTCCTTGCTGATTAAACTTCCTGCACACCCTCCCTCTGGAAGCTGCACACGGATCCGGTCTCCCAGTTGCCAGTCCACCAGTTTCCCCAGCTCCAGCTCCCAGCGGATTCTGCCCTCCATCGACCGGTTCATCCGCCGCTGGGCGTCCGCTGTCGGACGCTCCCACTGTTCCGAAGGAATCAAGCAGCGCCTTCTTTGGATGGCAAGTCCCTGTGCCTGCGGGTTTTCGATTCTGGTGCTGTACCTGCCCCATTCGTCCCGCAGCAACACCTGTGAGATCACCTTTTCTCTGCGCACCACCCGGCTCAGACGCAGTACCGCATCCTGCACACCGACCAGATGGCTTTGCTTCCCCGGCAGCCTTGCACTCACCCTCGACAGATGCACAAACGGCTGCTGTCCCAGCGCCTGGATACAGCCGTCCGAAAAAGCCTCCCACTCGCTGACTCCCTTGCCGACCCGAAAGTGGCTCAGCACCGCCGCTTGCGGCAGGTCGTTTTGAAATCCGTAGGGCTTGATGTGTTTTTCAAACAGCTCCTGCAAGGTTACCCGTCTGTACTCCTGCGGGATGGCTTCGTTGTCCATCAGCACCGCTGCATCCGACCGTCCCCAAAGCTCGGTGTGGCATCCGGTCCCATCAACAAAGGTTTTCTGGCGGTCGCAAAAGCCTCGAAACAGCCTTCTGCCGCCGCTCTGCACCTCGATGCGGACAACTTCCGCTTCCATTTGCTGCAAACATCGCACCTTCAGGCTGTCTGCGGGCGTATCTGCCGAACAAACCCAGGAGAACAGGGTCATTCCTCCGATTTGCTTGCGGCTGCCGTCAAGCAGCTCCACAAAAATGTTTAGCTCCATCCCTTTGCTTTCCTTTCTTCCACAAACCGGACCCGATACTCCACCAGCTCCTGCCCGCCGACTCCAACCATCTCCACCTCTTCCAGCACTGCCTGCATCGGCTCAAGACCTGCTCCGCTGAGCAGACCCACACCCTGTCCAGCCAGCTTCTGCAAAGCGTAAAACTGTTCCAATGCATCGGCTCCAAACAGTTCGCCTTCTCCCTCCACCACCGTCAATCCGTTCCCCAGCAGCTGCAAATGCTCTCCCACACCATAACAGCAGCTTCGACTGACCTTCTGGCAGCGGCTGACCTTCAATCTAGCGGGATTATGGCGAAAAACATATTCCTTAAATCGCAGATTGGTCATCCAGCCACTCCTCCATCCTTGTCTGGTACCGCCCGGAAAGCCGTTCCAGCTCGTCCGAAATCTCCTGCAATCCCGGTTGCTCCCACACCTGTTCCACAACCTGCCACTCCCCGCGGTAGCTTACCTGCGGCGGCTGTTCCTCCTGCGGCGGCGCCTTGGGATCCTGCCCCTGTTTTTTCTCCTCTTCCCGCTGCATTTCCCGGGAAATTTCCTGACACTTTCCTGCTCCTTCGTTCGACAGCTCATCCTTCTGCCCTGTCATCCTCTTTAAAAGCGGCACAAAAAAGCTGCTGCGCAAAAACACATTCAGATTTTCCTGCATCTTTTCTTCCGACATCATGCTCTCTCCTCAAATCGCTGCTGATACTGCTGTGCCAGTCGGGCAATTTGTCCCAGTTCCATCCGGTGCAGCAGCTCCACCGCACTGTCAAACACCGGATATTCCCCCTCCTTCAGCGAAAAACGCAGCAGGGCGGCATTGTTTGCCACCGCCCACAGCTGTTCTCTGCGCGTCCGGTCCATCCCTTCACCGGCAAGCCCGCACAAAAACGCAAATGCCCGACCTGCCTCCTGCCCTAGCTGCACCTCCTGTGCCGCGCTCAATCTGCACACCTTCATCCCTGTCCTCCTATATCTTGATCCGTCTGCTGGCAACCAGACTCACCTTCTCCAAAACGACCTCTCCCACCGACGCCGACTGGGTGATATCCGACCACTCGCACCCCGAATAGATGATTTTGCAATCCGGCTGCACGATTACCAAGTTGAATCCGCTCAGCTCATAAAAATCCACCCCTTGCGCCTGGCACAGGCAGACGCGGGACAGCTCGATCCAGTGCTGCACCCGACCGCCCACCGTGCCGACCGGTTCGCTGCTTCCAAATGCCTCCACATACCGGCTCTGGCGGGAGGATTTTACCCGGTAACTCTGCGCCGCTGCAACCTTGGTGCCGTTGACCTCGATGTAAATATCCGCACTGGTCGGAATTGAAACTAACGCCATCCTCTTCCCTCCTTAAATCGAGATGTGTGCCGTCAGATAAATACGACTGAACACCGCTGCCAGATCAAACTCCAGCTCCACCACGCACACCGAAGGGTCCTCCTTCTGCACATAGGCGACCGGCGGCTCAAAGGAGGTGATCAGCCCCTGCTGCTTCTTTTCATCCAGCACCACCGCCGCCTGCGAAACCACGCTGTCCTGCGAAAATCCCACCCGTTTGCCCTTGAGCATCTCGGACAGTCGTTCCCGCACCGCGCGGATGATTTCATCAATCATCATCACCACGTTCACCGAGCTAAAGGTCCTGTCCTCCTCGTTTCCGGTGCGGGTACGGGTGGTCACACAGCGGATACATTCTGCCTGACCGTCTGCCATCTCCAGCACCGTCACACCGTCTCCCAGCAGCGTTTCAATCTCCTGCTCGCTCAATAATTCCAGCTGTTCGATGCCCTCCAGCGGTCGGGAGTGGTAACTGTCCATCGCTTCCCCCACCGCCAGCATCGCTGCCACCGCCGCTGCACAGACAGTCAGGGATTCCTCCTTCATCCCTGCTTTCTGGCAGCAGAGCACCATCCGTTCACAGTTGAGTGATTTTGCTGTCTGCGCCGCCTGCTCCTTTGCAACACAGCCGACCGCCAGCCGCTCCCGCTCATTCTGCGAAGCCAGCTCCACCTGCTCCTTTAGCTTGTGCAAAACCTCCGGCTTTGTGCTGTCGCACAGGATGACCCCACCTCGTTTGATTTCGCACAGCTTGCGCAGCGCGCCCTCATACAGCTCCTCTCCTGCCTGACTGCCGTCCACCGTCAGCGGCACCGCATAGACTCCGCTCACACCGACATTCAGCAGCATCCTGCACACCCTGCAAAATTCCTTTCCAGCACCCTGCGGTTCAAAAAACTCCTCCAGCTGCCCCAAACTTTTCAGCTGCACCACACCGCCCGCAGGCAGATTTTTCCCTTCTCGAACCTTGGCTGCTCCACAGTAAAAAGCATACCGGTCCTGCATCACCCTCCTGCGGCTGATGACATCATACTCCGAGTACACCCCCGGACGATAACTCCTGCTCATTCCTACACCCCTTTTCTGACCACACGCACCTGCTCCGGCATCGGCTGGGACGCTTCCCCTGTGCTGCCGCTGATTAAGAATTTACAGCACAGCTTCACCGGCAGCACCACGCCGCCCCAGTCCTTCTGCCACACCGCTTCGCCGCACTCGATCTGCTCGGCTCCCAGCTTATCGGAGAACAACAGTCGCTGCGCACACCTTTCCCACAGCTGCCAGCACTCCTCCCCGCTCGGACAGCAGAAGCTTACCTTCATCCAGACCTGCGCCTGCCTGCCCAGCGGCTGATTCTCTTCCCCATAAAAGCTCTGCATTCCCAGCGGCTGCATCAGTACCTTCTGGATTGCCACCACCGCCAGCTTCTGTCTTTGCGGTCTGGCTCGAAGCTGCTGAGGGTATGCCCCCAGCACCTCCATTTGCGCATCGCCGCGCAGCAGTTCCTGCTTGACCAGCTCGATCATCTGCGAAAACTCGTTCATTCTCTTCCCTCCTGAACCGGCACCACCAGTCCCCACAGGTAGACCGGCTTTCCGTTCCAGCAAACCTTCTCCACCCGCTCCAAAATAAACTTCTCTTCGGCTTTACCTACACACCTGCGCACAAACTGCGCTCCTTCTCTCACCAACTGCTCCTCACAGGGCGCCAGCAGCAGCCATCGTCCCTGCCGCACCATTCCCGAAGCGCCTCCTTCAGTCCTTGCCGCCCTCTCCCGCAGGGGATTTAGGTATGCTTTTAAAACCACACTTCCTTCTGCCTGCAAAAATTCCAGACTGCATCCGCAGCGCTCGATGGCAGAAGCGATCATCTGTTCCGGCTGCATACGTCCACCCCCTGCACACAAACACCGGCGCTGTCCAGCAGATCGCCCACCATCTCCAGCACGGTCGCCTCCGACTGCTGTCCGCTGCCTGCTGTCAGCGAGATGTCCCCCACCTTGATGCCGCTGTACACCTCTCCTTGCATCCTCTGCAAACGGTAGTGTGCCAGCGCTGCACAGGCAAGGCTGAGCCGCTCTCTGTGTTCCTGCGGCTGCACCGCCGGACGCAGCCGCCTGCACAGCTCTTCCCAGCAGCCCAGCACCAGCGGCTTCCAACCCTCTGCTTGCTGTTCATCCAGTCCGCTGACCAGACAAAAATCCTTCATCAACTGCTTTTCATCCATCGCTTCTCTCCGTTACGCCAGCACCTTGACCGCATCCGGGAAGATTTTGGAAAATCCCGCAATGGAGGTCACCGCTGCTCGTTCCATCTGGCAGTCGATCAGCTTGTCATACTCCACGTTGATGCCGCCTGCCTGCACCATCTCCAGCGCATATCGTCTGTCCAGACCGATGATGGTTCCCTTTGGCACCGCCGAAGAAACAAACAGCTTTGCACCCAGCGGGGTGGAAAGGCAGCCGGTCGCCTGGAAGTTCAGTCCCGTCTTCGGGTCCTGTAACTCCGGCACCTGCAACAGCTTGAGCATCATATCGTGGGATGCCAGCATCACATTCATCTGATATTCCCCAAAGCTTCCCCACAGGTTCAGCAGATCCTGATAGGTCAGCTTGTCACTCTGTGCCAGCTGCACCTTTTCCGCCGGATTGCTGTTGCCGTCGCCGTTGATCAGCACATCCACCGCATCCTCCAGCTGCGCCCTGCCGATGCAGGAGCCAATCTGCTTGAGTGCCACCGTAAACAGGTCCAGTCGCTGAAACTTGATTGCTTCATAGGAAGCCACCATCATTCTGCCGCGCTTTTTCAGTCGGATCAGGCTGTCCTTGAGTCGGATAGAGGTTTCTGGGATAAATCCGCCCTCCTCCACCACCGACGGCTTCTGGCTCTCCCAATCCGGGTCGGAGGCAATGGCGCGGTAGTCCATCCCTTCGATCTGGGTCTGCGCCGCACAGATTTCCTCCAGGATGTGATTGCCGTCCACACCCTGCTTGACCGCTCTTGCTACATATTCAGGAAAGAGGGCTGCGCTGTCCGAGGTCGCAAAAAATTTCTGCAAACGGTCGCTGTCCTGACCGGACACCTTGATATCAAATCGCTTGAGCTGTCGCTGGAACGCATCGTAACCGGCAAGCTCGGTGCCCCTGTACTGCTCGGAAGGATCCAGACGCTCCAGACATTTGGAAAAACCCTCCCCGCTCTTGTAAAAATCCTTGGAAATCGCGATATTCTGATAGTTATACTTCATCTTAAAAACTCCTTTTGCAAACTCTGATTTTTCTGCCTCTAAAACAGGATGCCGACGCTTTTGTTGACCGTATCCACCTCTGTCACCAGCACCTCGCCGCCGCCTTCGTTCAGCACCGCATCTGCGTTGGCATCCGCCTGCATCTTGGCAAATCCCACCGCAGGCGCATTCCCCGAGTAGCCCAGCACCGCAAATCCGCCTGTCTGCACCAGTGCATACCCATCTCGGATTGCGTGCGCAACACCCACAAATCGTTTGTTGACCGCCTTCTCTACTGTGTTGTTGCCGCCCATTGCCACCAGGTCCCCTGCTTTCAGTTCCCCCTTGACCAGCATGGTCACATATTTGCTGTTATATCCCTGTAAGCTTACACCCTTCATGCTTCTACCATCCTCTCTAAATGACAAATCCGTCCTCTGTCCTGCCGCTCTGTGCTCTTCTGCCCGCCAGCTGCGGCTGCTCCATTGTCTGCCTGTTGTCGATCAGCTTTCCCAACGCCTTCATCTGACGGATGGAAAGCAGTTCCAGCACCTCCCACAGCTCTTCGCTGGCGCGCTCGTCCATCTGCTCCCCTGCCGCCTTTTGCAGCAGCTCCCTGCGCGCCATCCTTCTGGCATCCTCGCAGTCCTCCATCAGATTTTTCATCATCCGCTTCATCTGGCAGGCTTCCTCTCGATCCATCCACAGCCCACTGCCCTCTTCGCCTGCCTGCCACAGTTTCTGCACCGTCTTCTGCTGATTCTCCAGACGGCTTTCCTTCACTACACCCGCCTGACGCTGCGCAGGCACCGCAACAAACGACCATTCGTAGGCATCCTCTGCCCCGTGCAGAACGGTGTGGCACAGCCTTCCTTCATACCATTCCCCCTTTCGATGTCCGCAATCCTGCAACGTCCGCTCGCTCTGACAGATGGAGCATCTGCTTTCCCTGATGCTGCACCCCACGCTGACTTCCTTCTTGATGCCCGCCTCAATTTCCAGAATCAGATCGCGGTTGGATTCGGTGCGCACCATGTACGCTTTTGCCACCACTGCGCAGTACGGTTCTCCCAGTAGATTGGTTTTTCCCGGGAAATACTCCACCTGCGCCTGATAGATTCTTGCCAGTTGGTTGGCTGTCTTTGGCTGATGGTCGCAGATTCCCGTTTTCCCCACAAACATCCTCGCCAGCTGCTCCAGCGTCTCCTCATCAAACCGCTCCATCTGTCGGTCCACATCATTGTCGCACAACACTACCCGAAAGCAGTACAGCTCCTCTTGGCTAAATTCCCTTCTGGTCAGCCGGTTGATTTGCTCCAGATCCTCCTGCCCGACCGTCACCTGACGATTGACCAGGTTTCCTTTCTTTTCACACTTCATCTTGCTCCCCCTCCTGCTGTCTGTCCCTTTGGTTGATTTTTGCCTCGATCTCTTTTGCCTGCATATCCAGCAACTTAGCTCTTGCCTGTTCCACCTCGTCGGCAATGCTGATATGCTTCCACTTCACCTGCACCTTTCCGCCCAGTCCCATCTGCTCCAGATGATACCTGCAAATGCGCAGGATCACCGGTGTCAGCAGTGTGCGATAGCTTTCCAGCTCGCTTGCCAGGATTTCCGACTGCTGCTGGCTCATCCGCTCGGTGGTAGACCAGCTCAGTCCCAGGATAAACGGCGGCAGTCCCAGCTTTGCAACGATCTGCTCGAGCATCTGCCGCACCGGCACCTGCGTGTCCAACGCCTGATTGTCTGCGCCGATGACCTTAATGTCCACATCGCCCACCGCCACAAAATCCTTGACCTGACCGCTCTCCCGCATGGTGTCCGCCCACTGACTTGCCATCTGCTGCGCAATCTCTCTGGCATACGCTCCGTCCACCCCGCCCTGCGGCTTGTAGGTCACCGCAAAGCGAAGGTTTCCCATCCGCTCAAAGTTCTGCCCGATTGCCTGATAGATATTCAGCAGCACCGAGGAAACAAACGGCAGCCCCTCCAGCAACGACCTGCCCTGCACGCTCCCCGCCTTTGGGTTCAGCGCTGTGTACAGCACCCGCTCGGGATGAGCAAGCTCCACCGCTTCCCCCATCCGACTGTTGGCAAACAGCTTCACATCCAGCAGATTCTCCCCCTGTCGAATCAGGATGTTTTCCAGCGGCACATTGTACAGCACTGCGATTCCCTCCCTTTCACAGAAAGGCACCATCTCACCCACCGCATTGCCGTAGGTCAGCAGGTCGTCCAGATAGCTGTGCAGAAACTGCCGCAGTCCGCTTCCTCCTGCGCCCACCGGCACCTGACTGCACCATCGCCTCAGTTCCTCCTGTGCCTGCCAGTTGGAACATTCCAGTTCAAAATCCCCCACCAGCCGAATGATTTTCCCGATGGCTGCATCCACCAGCGGCACCGCCTGCCGGATCTGCTCAAACAGCCTGCGCTGTGCTTCGCTGCCCAGTCCCTGCGCCATCCGGCTTTCCGATAACCCCGATTGCACGCTCTGCGCACAAAACTGCACCGGCGGGCAGTCCTTTTTCTTTTTCTCTCTCCTACCCAATCCCCAGGACATCCTCTCTACCTCCTCTTGCTCTCATTTCTTTGCTGTGACAACGCAAAAAAGCCCTCCTTTCTTGCCCCTAACTGTCCCATCACAAAATATCGGATGTCATCCATCGCATGGTCGTTTTCCTTTACCGGGAACTCCCTTCCCTGCTCCTCGCTCCAGCGATAGACCCCAAATTCCCGGATGCTGTCGGCACACCCACTGCAAAACCGGATCCTTCCCTCATTGAGCATCGCCGCCGTCAGCTGGATGCCCTCCAGCACCCCGTTCTTTGCCGGCTCCACCCAATATCGCCCGTGCCGCCGGATGCACGCAATAAAGCTGGCTGCACTCGGGTCCACAATGACCCGCTCGATCTTCCGATTTCCGCACAACTTTTCCAGCTGTTCATAATGCTCCTCATCGGTCCTGCACGCTCCCTCTCTTCGCGCGTCATAGTAGTATTCTGCCAGGCGGTACCACCTTCCCCCCTGCTCTCCCCACAGTCCCATTGAGCAGGGATTCACCGTCCCATAGTCGCAGGACACACAAAACCGCTCGCAATCCGGCGCCTGCTGTACAACATGACGCTCTAAAGAAAACATCGGATACACCAACCCCTGTACATCCACCCACTCCCCTTGGATAAATCTGCGGTAAAAGCTCCCGCTGTACAGCAGCTCATACCGCTTCCTCACCCGCTTGGAAAGAGCCGGGTTGTCCTCCATCACAAAGTGCAGATAATACAGTTTCTTCTGTTTCCTCCTTTGGAGCCATTCCCGGTAAAACCAATGCCCCGGTCCCTCCGGGTTGCAGTTAAACCAGAATCGGCTCCCCTCCACCGAGCACCGCGCCACTGCCTGCTCCACAAACTCCCGATTCTGCAAGGCAACCTCGTCAAACAACACGCCGGCAAGGGTCATCCCCTGAATCAACGAGGCGCTTGCGGCATCCTTGCCCGAAAACAGATAATACCGATTGCATACCCGCCCGCAGCGCAGCTCCACATAATTTTTGCTCACCTTCTCGCTGTATGCAAACCCCATCTCCTCCAGTGTTCCCCGCACTACTGACAAAAGGTTCCTGCGCACGCTGGAGATGGTCTTTCCGCACAACGCAAAGCTCTGCCCGTTAAAGCAGCTCATGCTCCACGCAAAAAAGGAAATCGCCATACACAAGGTCTTTCCGCTGCGCACCGCGCCGTCGCAGATGATTCCGTCATACCGGCTCGTTCCCCTCTCCGGCAGCCACCAGCTCAACAGCTCCATCTGTTTTCTGCTAAAGCTCTTCACTCTGCTCCTCCTCCGAAAGCCTCTGTGCACCCTGCTGCAGCGCCTCCAGCACACCGCCAAACGCTCGACCCTGCCCCTGCTTTTCCTGCTCGTTCAGCTTGAGCAGCAGCTCACACGCCTTCAGCTTGTCCCAGAACTGATATTCTGCCGCCTTTGCGCTCCCCACCTTACTGGTCAAAAACCCGTCGAACACTGGCTTCCCTTCTTCATCGCACGCCGCCTGCCCAAACAGCAGCCTTGTCAGCCCCAGCTTTGCAATTTCCCCTGCACTCTCCTTCCCCAGATTCCTGCGCAGTCTGCGCACCTCCCGCTGCACCTCCCGGTCGTTCATCAGCAGCATTCCCTTTTCCACTCCCGCTTTTTGGGCGGCAAGGTTCGGGTCACGCAGCACAAAATACCAGTAAGCAAACTCCCTTTTCTGTTCCTCCAGATTGCTTCCTCCTTTCCCCAATCATCCAAAGTCCCTTTTCACCCATCCCCCTTTTCACCTCAAAAATTGCATTTATATATGCAATCACCCCTCTTTTTTAAAAATTTTTATAAAAAAACTGCCCGCTTATGCGGACAGTCCCTCTGTTCTGGTTTCCTATATTCTTCTTTTTCTTCCCATTTTCTGTTTTACCTGCCCTTTTTGCAAAAAAGGGCAGCCCCCCTCTTCGGGAAGCTGCCCTTACTATTAGTCCAGGATATAAATATTTACATTTCGCTTGCCGTTTAAACAGCTTTCTAAAAAAGTATCATAGTACAGGTCCACATCAATGACATCGTTCATCAGACCCACTCCGGTATCGGCTGCCACAGCAAAACCGTATACAAAGCTGTTATCTGCGCTGGTAATATACATTTTGGTTCCATACGGGATTTCTCCCGGATGCACCGCGACATATCCTGCCGATAATCCCTGACCGGAAGCGCCGCGCGCACCGCCTTCCACATTATATCCGGCTGCCACCTGGTTGGTCAGCAGCTTGCTGTACTCGGTCGGAACTCCATTTTCATCCAGCTTGATGCCAAAATCCAGCGGTGATACAGCTTTGCCTTCCACACCGGTCAAAGTAATTTCCGTCACCGGCTGCTGGTGGATTTGCTCGTCGATTACCTTCTTCTTCCGAATTTCCCGACCCACCATTCTCTGTTCATAGGTCACCGTCTTTTTGCCATCGCTTCCGCTCTGCACCAGCTTGGTCTTGCCGGGAGCCAGCAGAGAGGTCTCGCGGTTGATTACCTCATGCTCGATAACCTGGTCCTCCACCACCGTCTTGACCGTCACAGCACCATCTCTTCCTGCGGCACCCAGAAAACGCTTCGGCTCGTCCTCATCGTCCTGTGTCTGCTGTTCCTGTTCCTCCGACAAAACATCCGCTCTGCCCTTTTCTTCCTCAAGCAGCATGCGGGTCTGTCTGATGCTGGTTCCGGTAAATTTATCGGTGTCCAGCGAGGCGGACAAAGTATCGCCCGATGCACGGATTGTCTGTGCAATGCTCATCTCTGCCACTGTTTTATCTGTATTACCTGTTCGGGTCAATCCCCAAAAGATTACCGCTGCCATCGCAACAGAAAGCATAGCGGCAACAGCTATCTTCCCCCAACGGTCGATGCTGTGTGCTTTTGTTCTGAAGTTTTGCATAAAGTTCTCCTTTGTTCTAAAAATTGCAATCTGCAAAATTTTCCTGCTCCTTTGTATTTTAGCAGGGTCGATGTCATTATATTCATCTTCACTTTCGCTGTCAAGAAAATCCCCTTTGTAAAAATCTTGTCGGAAGTTTCACTATTTTAAAAACTTTCCGTAAAAATTTGTGCAATTTTAAATTTATCCCCCCTGTTTTAAATAATTTTTTATCTAAATTGTCTCAAATTTCTCCTCTGCGCGCAGATTTATAAATTATATAAAAATTTTCTTTTTTATCCGCTCAGTTTTGTGCTTTTTGCCTTACATTTTTTAACATTTATTCTATTGCTTACTTACTCTTTCAAGCCAAAAACCACTGCACGCTGCATCTCTTTGCTCTTCTTTTCCTATTTATTTATCAAATCGCCTAAACACAAAAGAACAGCGACAGCACTAAAATCTCCTGCTGTCGCTGTTCTTTTTATCTTACAGTCCAAGATCAAAGGAATCCTTTCTCTTACAGAACGCGGATGTCGCCCGAGCTGCTGCTAAACTCTCCTCTTATATATCTCTGCGGATCATTCTCCCATTCCACACCGGAATCATTCAGGTTGACCTGCCCATAGATCTGGCTACTCCCCGAAACGGTTCTGACCTTCGCCTGCAACTCCTTGTCCTTGCGGTTCAAACGGACGTCAATGTCCCCGCTGCTGGTTTTGATGCGGCTGTTCTGTGCGTAATAATCGCCCTCCACACCGCCGCTGCTGCTGAGAACCTCCAGCTGCTCCACTTCGCTCCTCGACAGCTCTACATCACCGCTGGAGGTTTCTGCCTTCCATTTTTCTCCCCGCACGCCGTCCAGCTCGATGTCCCCGCTGACGCTTGTAAGCTCGACCTTCTGTCCATTGAGATGTGTCAATTCTATATCTCCGCTGACGGTACGCAGCTGTGCCTGCTGCACCTGACCATCCTGCCAGCTTATATCGCCGCTGCTGTTCTGCAAAACCATCTCGCTCACATTGACCTGTTCCAGCCGAATATCTCCGCTGCTTGCTTTGATGACCGACTCTTCCGCCACCATCTGCGTGATTTGGATGTCCCCGCTCGTGGTTTCCAGCTCGACCGCCCGGCTGTTGAGCTTATCCAGCTTCAAATCTCCGCTGGTCGTCTTTCCATGCAAAAATTCGATTCTTTCCGGCAGCTCCACCATCAGTTTCGGTGTCGGATTGCGCATCATCCGCAGCAGGGATACCAAATCCAAACTCGGTTGTTTCTTCATCGGTTTTTTCTCGTTTACCATGTAGGTGTCCCCTTCCACCTGTTCCTCCAGATACTGTGAAAGTTCCTCCCCGCTTTGCAGGTAAACATGCAGTTCTCCATCACAGGAGCGGGAAATCTCCGCATCCATCGAAAACAGGTTCAGCTGCACCTTGCTGATTCCGCTGTACTGCACCGGCTCAATGGCGGTCACCGGCTTTGGCAGAGGTCTTTCTTCCTTCTTAAACTCCACCTCATCGCCCATCTCCCGCAGCAGCTCCTCGATGTCGCCCAATTCGCGGCAAATTTCCTCCTCGCTTCTTCCGCTTTTCAGCCCTGCCTCAAAATGTTCCTCATAGCTTTCCAAAATCTCTTGCAAGAATCCCTGCTCATATCCTTCCAGCGCTCTGCTCAGCTGCTGCATATATTCTCGTTTTGTCATCACTTTTCCTCCTTACCAAATCAATCGGTCGACCGCTGCCGTAAATTCCTTCCATTCGCTGCGCAGCGCCTGCTGATATTCCAGCCCTTTTTCTGTCAGATGATAATACTTCCTTGCCGGACGCCCGTCGCTCTCCACCGAGTAGGTTTCCACATATTCGTCGTCCTTGAGCCGTTTGAGAATCAGGTACAGGGTGCCGGTTGCCAACTCCATTTCCCGGGAAATTGTTTCGGTCAATTCATATCCATACTTGTCCGCTTTCCGCAACTGGGACAGTACACACAGTTCCAATGCTCCTTTTTTAAATTGGGTGTTCATCTGCTGCCTCCTTTCTATCTTACCTGTCTTGTTTTGTTGTATATATAATACTGCATACTATTATTTATTACAATATATAAAGCATACAAAGATATGTTCTTTTTTTATCCAATCTCTCCAAAGGCGCAAAAAAACAGCCGCCCATCGGACAGCTGTTCCTCTTCTTTTCTTATTTCACACAAAATATAGGATGGGTTCTACTATCTGTATTATCGCATTTCCCGCAGACGGCGCTGCTGATACTTCACCGCAGCCATCGAACCGATCTGCCGCAGCAGCACTCCGTTGCGAAATCCACCATACACTCCGATGACCGGTGTCCCCTGAACCAGCTTGCCCGCCAGCGCTGCACTGCACAAGGCGTGCGATGCCCGCTTCTTCGCCTGTTTGCGTGAGATGGACAGTTCTTCCCCCGTCCTTGCCTTCTGCCGAATCTCCTGTGCAATCCGGTCTGCATCCACACTCGCCTGTCTGCGCTGCGCCTCGTCACCCACCGCTGCACAGATCAACAGCATCTGGTAAATTTGTTCCGGTTGAGTGTCGTATGGGTACCCAAAGCGCAGTGAGATTTCAAACAGCGTCTTGAACACCGCTCCCAAAAAGATGGGGACATCCGGCAATCCGATGCCCAACGCACCCATTAGTCCCCCCTGCACCGAAGAAAACGCCATGTTGGCTCCTGCGCGACCCGCCGCCTTGCAGCCCAGTTTGTACAGCTCCCAGCCGGACAGCGGCTTCTGCGCAAATTGCAGATAATCTTCCCGCAGTTTTTCCTCGCTGCACAGCTTGCCAATCCAGCGGCTGCCCTTCTCCAGCACCACCTCAAAGCTCTTCTCAAAGGCTTTTTCCAGCAGCTCGGTCGATTTCTCTGCCGCAGCCTGCGCGCCGTCCGAAAACTTTTCCGGCACCTTTTCCCGCAGCTTTTCGCGGACCGGTGCGGTCAGCTCGCCCGCCTTCTGCGCAATCAAAGAAGGGTTTCTCTCCTCCAGCAGCTTTTCTTCCTTTTTATCCAGCTTTTTTAAGCAGCGCAGCTGCACCCTTTGCTTTCTTTTTTGTTCTCGGTCCATGCTGCGCTCCTCCTTATTCTCTCAATCAGCTATTCATTCAGCAGGATATACTCCTGCACCCGATGGCAAAGCTTTAGCTCCACGTTGGCATCCAGATAGGTCCCGTCCTCGCGGTACTCCTCGGTGTAGACCTTGCCGGTCTGCCGAATCTCCCCAATCAGCCCGCTTTTGTCGTATGGAATCAACAGATGCAGGTGCTGGTGGGTCTGCGGCAGATTCAGCGCAACCTTCTCCAGCAGTTTTTCCAATCCCATGCCGGTTTTGGCAGAGATGGCTGCTGTCTTGCGGTCCAGGGTCAGCGGCAGCTCCGGCAGCTTGTCGCACTTGTTCAGCACCGTCAGCACCGGAACATTTTCTGCGCCCAGCTCCTTGAGCAGTCCGGTGGTGACCTCCAGCTGCTGGTCAAACTCCGGCGAGGAAACGTCGCAGACGTTCAGCACAAGGTCCGCGTCGGCTGCCTCCTCCAAAGTGGAGTGGAACGCCTGCACCAGCTGGTGCGGCAGACGGCTGACCAGACCGACCGTGTCAATCAGCATCACCCTGCGCCCGTCCGGCAGGTCGAGCGCGCGGGAGGTCGGGTCCAGCGTCGCAAACAGCATATCCTTTGCCAGCACGCCCGCATCGGTCAGGGTGTTGAGCAGGGTGGATTTGCCCACGTTGGTGTAGCCCACGATGGCAACCGTCACCACATCGTCCTTCTTCCTGCGCTGGCGCAGCAAGCCGCGGCGTTTTTCCAGCGCCTCCAGCTCTTCCTCCAGCGCGTGTATCCTGCGGCGGATGTGCCGGCGGTCGCTTTCCAGCTTGCTTTCGCCGGGACCGCGGGTGCCGATGCCGCCGCCCAGACGGGAAAGGCTGGTGCCCTGTCCTGCCAGCCGCGGCAGACGGTACTTCAGCTGCGCCAGCTCCACCTGTAACCTGCCCTCGCTGGTTTTTGCACGCTGGGCAAAGATGTCCAGAATCAGGGTGGTGCGGTCGATTACAGCCGCTCCCAGGGCGTTTTCCAGATTCTTCTGCTGGGCAGGCGAAAGCTCGTGGTCAAAGATGACCAGCTCCACCTGGCTGTTCTGCACAAATTCCGCCAGCTCCTCCACCCTGCCGCTGCCCATCAGGGTAGCCGGGTCGGGACGGTCCTTTTTCTGGATGACCCTGCCCATCACCTTGGCGCCCGCAGACTTTGCCAGCTCCTCCAGCTCATCCATCGAGCGCTGTGCATCATACTCTCCGGTATCAATGGCAGCCAGCACTGCCGTCTGCTCTTCCTGTTTGTTCTCGTACATTCTATGCCTCCCAGTCGTTTGGTATACCTTACTTGATTGCCTTGTCCATCGCCTTGACCAGCTGTCCCGACAGCTCCGCCGAAGCCTGCCGCGCCACCGAAATGATGGCGTACAGTCCCTTTTCCACATCCTGTGCAGTGCTCAAGCCAAAGTGGTTGCGGCTGCGCGCCTTGGAATATCGCCGAATCATCCGCTTGACCTGCTCGCTCTGGTCCTCGGTGAACGCCTGTTCGCCGCGGCGCAGCTGTTCGAGCACCTGTGCGCAGTCCTCCTTGAGTTGAGAAAGCTCCTCCAGCGCCTGTTTGCGAAAGCGGCTCACCATCTCCCGCTCGTCCTTGGGGTCCAAAAACTTCATCTCAACGATGGAAGCCTCTCCCCCCATCTCCAAAATCTTTGCCTGCAAATGTTTGAGCTTGGTATAGCTTTGACGGTTGTACGGCAGGATAGCAACACCCTGTTTAAAATATTCCGCGCCGTACTCCTTGAGCTTGCGCCAGATGTACACGCGGTTTTTGGACGGATTGACCGGCACACTGTACCCCAGCGCCAGCCAGCGGATCGGTTCTGCCATGCGGCACCCTCCCTTGCAACATCTATTACATTTATTTTACCTGTTCCCACCCATACAGTCAAGGGTTGAGCCGCACAAAAGCGGCAACAAAAAAAGTCCCCTGCGGGTGGAGCCGCAGAGGACCGCCGCCGCTGTTGAGTGGCAGCAAAAATGATTTAGGATTCGCGGCGGTTCGGAGTTGTCCCCTCCCACCACGGTATGTGCGGAGAAATTCTCCGCACTTCTATTTGTGGGGAAGTTTCCCCACACTCCTCTTTGTGGAGCTATGCGCCCCACACCCGCACTGACTTTTCTTATACGAGAAAAGTCAGCAAAAGCGTATGCAAGGGGCAACCCCTTGCAAAACCCCTAGGGGGGAACGTCACCGCTTCGCGGTGTCGACTTCCCCCACAGTGCCCTAAAGGGCACGTCCCCCCTTGCTGACGAAGAAACTACCCTAAGTGCAAAAGGGGAGCGTGACCGAAGGTCACTGCGGGGATAACGCCACGGCTGCGTGTGTCGTAGACACACAAGCCTGACCGTGGCGTCCCCCAGAGGAGATTTTCAAGAGGACCCCTCCTCTTGAAAACGCTTTTGGTTACTTTTATCGTTTCATAAAAGTAACAAATACAGCGCCGCAGCTTTTGCTGCGGTAAGAGAGGGGCGCGGGAAACCCTCCCCATAAAAAAACCAGCCCACGCCTTGCGGTGTGGGCTGGTTTGAGTTTAGACTGTCTTTCGAACAATCAAACGACTTTATCCTAAGATACTATCGCTTAATTATTTTTTGAGAGCCAGAGCGCCAGCAGCAGCTACAGAAACAACTGCCAGGGAAACTGCCAGACCTACAAAGTCTTCAGCGCCAGTTTCTGGGTTTGGTTTGGTTTCTGGTTTAACTTCTTCAGCTGGTTTGTTCTCTTCAGCTGGTTTCTCTTCGTCAGCTGGCTCTTCTACTTCTTCAGCGATCTCTTCGGTAGCCAGAACGTAGTTGCCCAGCTGTTTGGTGGAGAACAGGAAGCCGTTTACTTTAGCGTTGGTGTGAGCGATAGCGTATTTTTCAACGTACTCAGCGTCAACTTTTACCAGTTCGCCATCTTCGATGGAGTATGGTACCAGGGACTCGTCGTCGGAAACGATCAGCAGCTCGCCTTCTCTGGAGAAGTTAGCGTTTTCGTTGTCGAATTTGAAGAAGCTGTCAGCATCAACGTCCATTTCGCCAGCAACTGCTTTGTTGTAAGCGGTGGACAGGTCGAGGTACATGGACTCTTCGGAGTACATTTTAACGGTGAAGAATGCTTTGTCAGCGAAGTCGAATACAGCAGTGCCGTTTTCGCCTTTGCGAACTTTCCACAGTTTAGCTACGGAAGCATCGTTGGTCCAGTCGAAGTCAACGTACTCAACGTCGTTGTTAGCGTAGGTGCCTTCAACCCATACTTTGTTGGTTTCTTTGCCGGACTTGTTGTCAGCAACGTATACATGGTATTTAACGGTTTCTTCGTCAATGAACTTCCAGGAGTCTTTCAGAGTAACCTTTACGTATACAGCGTTAGCAACGATGTCAGCATCGAATCTAGCGTAGGAAGCTACGTCAGTAGCAGTAGCTCTGTACAGCTCAGCTTTAGCAACCAGCTCTTCGATTTCGGTGGAAGAACCTTCGATCAGGTTGATGGACCAGTTCTTGTCGATTTTGCCGGTGTAGTTGTAATCGTCTTCTTTAACGCCGGTGTCGCTTGGTTTACCAGCTTTGTCATCGGTGCCTTCTTCGCCAACGATGTCAACGGTTACATAAGCATCATCAGCACCGTCTTCTACAAGTGCTTCCATGAAAGCTTTCTCAGTTTTATAACGAGTAGCACCGATGTAGTATTTTACGCTACCTTTTTTAACTTCTCTCTGCTCACCATGATACTCAACGGTTTCAGGAGTTGCTTTGAGGGAAACTTTAACAAGATCGTACTGTGGCTGTCCTTTGTAGGTACCATCTGCAACAGTTCCGTTTTCTACAAGGTAGCAATTATCTGGGATTTCGTATGCGTTACCAGTAGAGAAGTCCAGAAGTTTACCTTTCTTATCTTTGAGAGCAACCTTCTTTGTAGTTTTGGTAGAAACTACATCAACTTCTACGCTGGAAGCAGAATCTTTGTCAGCTTCGCCCTTGTCGTAGTGGTTCTCGTAAACGATCTGGTCGTCAGCGTACAGAGGCATCCAGATAACGTCGCCTGGCTGGAAGTCAACGGACTCGTTGTGATCCAGAGCGGTGGAAGCTCCTTCAACGAATTTGCCGTCTTTGTCGGTTACAAACAGTTCACCGCCAAATTTGAAATCTTCCGGCCAATCAGCCTTGTCGTTAGAGCCAGTGCTGTAGGAAATAGCAAAAGCGTTAGCGCCCATGCCAAGTACCATAGCAGAAGCCAGTGCTACGGAAAGTACTTTTTTCATAGTCTTTCTTCCTCCTAAAATAAAATTAGGTTGAATATTTATTCAAATTCAACCCTTTTGTTTTTGACGTCCGCGCCGTGCTCCACACACCCGCTTTCGTCTGCTATTATTCTATCTCAAATTGGTAAAGGCTGCAATACAGTTTAGTCAACACTTCTCTGTAATTTTGTCGCACTTCTCAATATTTTTTACATTTTGATTAAAAAAACGGCTCTTTTTCCCCTGTGGTTCGGGTTTTTTGTGGGCAAATATTGCATTTTGGTTACAAGTCGCTCTTTTTGTATTTTCTTGCGTGCGTTTTTATATTTCCCGTTTTACTAATATACATTTTTCTCCTTTTTTGTCTTTTATTGTTCTTTTTCCGCTATCTCTATATGAATAAAATACATCTCAGAAAGAATAATTATACATTACAATGTAAAAATAAATGCAGACCGTTTTTTTCGTCTGCTTCCCCACTGCTGTCACTCTATTGTATGAAATCTTATCGGCTCATCGCGGTCGGGCTTTGGCTGCCCATCATCCGCTCCATGATGCGTGCCATCTCGCCGGGCGCCATCCTCATTCCGTCCTCCACCCAGCTGGTCAGCATCTCCCGCAGTCCCGCTGCACAAAACCGGCTGCCGTACTTGAGCTGCTCTCCAAACAGCTGCGCTCCCAAACACCGCTCGCTGATGCCTGCACACAGCTCTTCCATCAGCCACGGTGCGCCGTGCTCGCTTGCCAGCATCTTGGCAATCTCGCGGTTGTCCTCCAGATATTCCAGCACCCGAACCAGCAGCGGGTAAGGTCCTTGCTCCAGTCTGCTTTGCGGCACACTGCTCAAGATTTCGGTCAGCTGCTCGGCAATCTCCCGCTCGGTCTGCACCTTCAAATCCATCGCGTCGGCATAGTGGTGGTAAAAGGTGCCGCGGTGTACGTCCGCCTCGTCGGTCAGCTCCTTGATGGTGATTTCCCCGATGCTCTTTTTGCTCAGCAGTCGAATCAGTGCCTCCTGCAACGCTTTTTTGCTTTTGCGGATGCGTCTGTCCTCGCCTCGTTCTTCATATAAATTTCCGTTCATAAACATTTATCCTCCGTTTTGTCTAATATTGTTCAGCTTAACGGGATTATGTTCAATATCACTAAAAACGCACGCATAAAATGTACAATTTTATTATAAATGACTGGAGAATGTTTGTCAACCGCTTTTCACTTTCTTTCGATTTTTCGGCGGATTTCCTGTATATTCCGCTGTATTTCTGTTCACACTGATGAGGAAACGTTACTTTGAAAGGCAGGAAAGCTCCCATGAATCAAAAAGATACCCCGGTCAGCCCACTTTACTACAAAATTCTCGTCACGCTGATGCTTGCCCTTTCCATCATCCTTGGCGTCTGGGCAGCATACAGCCACCTGAGTGCGCGCGCCTACCGCACCGCCTTGCAGAACACCTACTGCCGCGCCGCCGATTCTGCCGCCGACAATCTGGCAAACCTCTCCGACGACCTGGTCAAGGGGATGTACTCCGGCAGCAGCTCGCAGCTTTCGCAGATTTGCGCCCGCCTGTGGAAGGAATCCGCCGCCGCAAAATCCTCCCTGTCCGCCCTGCCGCTGGAGTCCACCCTGTCTGCCACCAACAAATTTTTATCGCAGGCGGGCGACTATGCCATGTACCTTTCCCGCAAGACTGCCAATGGCTCGCCGCTCACCGAGGAGGAGCGCAGCAGCTTTGCCTCCTTGCGCGAATATGCCGACCGCCTGAGCGTCCAGCTGGATGACCTTGCCTGCTCGCTGCAAAACGGCAGCCTGACCATCGAGCAGCTGCAAGCGTCCGAGCAAAACCCTGCCGCCTTTACCGTCCACGCCGACGGCGACGACCGCCTGCGCCAGCTGGAGGACAGCTTCACCGGCTATCCCACCCTCATCTACGACGGACCTTTCTCCGACCATCTGCTGGAAAAAACGCCGCAGATGACCCAGGACAAGCCCGCCATCACACCCGAGCAGGCAAAAGCCATCGCCTCCCGTGTGACCGACCGCCCTCTGCCACAGCTGCGCCGGGAGGATTCTGTCCTGCCCTGCTATGTGCTGCACGACGGCAAAAACAACTCGGTTGCCATCACCCGTCAGGGCGGCTTTCTGTGCTATCTGGTCACAGCCAAGCCCGAGGCGCTGACCGCCCGCCTTTCCTACCAGCAGGCGGTGGACAAAGCCCGGCAGTTTTTGCAGGCACAGGGCTACTCCTCGATGAAGGACACCTACTATGAAACCACCGACGGGGTGATGACCCTCAACTTTGCCTACCTCGACCCTGCCACCCAGACCATCTGCTACACCGACCTCATCAAGGTGGAGATTTCCTTGCAGGACGGCAGCGTCCTCGGTTTGGATGCCCGCGGCTATCTGGTCAACCACCACCAGCGGCAGCTGCCTTCCCCGCAGCTTTCGCCCGAGCAGGCGCAGCAGTCGGTCAGTCCCCTGCTGACGGTGGACAGTGTACGCCCTGCCCTCATCCCCACCTCCGGCAAAAACGAAGCGGCGGTGTACGAATTTTTCTGCACCTCCTCCACCGGCGACCGGGTGCTGTGCTATGTCAACACCGCCACCGGCGCCGAGGAACAGCTGTTGCTGCTGGTGCAAACTTCCAACGGCACCCTGACCAAATAAACAAAACGCCCTCTGCCTGTCAGACAGAGGGCGTTTTGTTCTTTGCAGAAAAATCCCCTTTCTGCAAAGATATTTTGGAAGGATTATGTTGATTGTAGAAGATGTCTTAGATAAAAAGAGCGGTTCCGCTTTTTGCGGGAATGAAAGTTTTTTTCGCACGAGGTGCAGATTCTGTTTCCTGTAAATTTCTTGTTTCTATTATACACCTGCGTTTTCCCTTTGTCAATGCGACTTCGTTTTCCAATGCGAGGATGGTTTTTCTGTTTTCTTTCCAAAAAATGCAGGAAACGCTTTACAAATTTTCATTTCTTTGCAAATCCCCATTCTTTTATCGCCTTCCTGCCCATTTTGTGGTATAATGTTGTATCGTAACCGATAACTTCATCTGAAACTTTATCAAATTTGTGCTAAGACAAAATTTTTTTCACCCGCCCCTTTTGAAAGGAGGATTTCCATGGCATTGGATGGTACCCTGCTGCGCCAGATCCGCCACGAGCTGGAAGGTGTGCTGATCGGCGCACGCATTGATAAAATACACCAGATCTCCCGCGAGGAGATGATCTTCATCCTGCGCCTGCCGCAGCCCACCGCAGACGGCGCGCGCAACGTCAAGCTGTATCTTTCTGCCGGAGCGGACAGCCCGCGGCTGCACCTGACCGGCGCATCCTTTGAAAACCCGAAGGCTCCGCCGATGTTCTGTATGCTGATGCGCAAATATCTGGGCAGCGCCAAGCTGCTGCGCTTAGAGCAGATCGGGCTGGACCGCATCCTGCACCTGATTTTTGAAACCCGCAACGAGATGGGTGACCTGATTGAACTGACCGTCGCAGTCGAAATCATGGGCAGACATTCCAACATCATCCTCATCGGCGAGGACGGCAGGGTCATTGACTCAATCAAACGCATCGACGACACCATGTCCTCGGTGCGCCCGATTTTACCCGGCGTCCGCTACACCCTGCCGCCTGCGCAGGACAAGCTGGATTTGATCGACTGCACCCCGCAGCAGGTCGAAGAACGGCTGTGCCAGGGTAAGGACACCCCGCTTTCCAAAGCGCTGCTGGCTGCGGTGCAGGGCGTGTCCCCCATCGTCTGCCGCGAGATTGCAAACTACGTCTTTACCGGCGACGACCGGGTCATCTCCGAGATGACCTCCGACCACTTCGACCGCCTGCACTTCTTTCTGGCGCGGGTGATTGAGCTGGCAAAAAATTACACCGGCACCCCCACCAGCGTCATCGACTCCCGCAAAAAGCCGGTGGATTTTTCCTTCATGGACATCCACCAGTACGGCGGCATGATGTTCACCCGAACCTACCCGACCTACAGCCAGTTGCTCGACGACTTCTACACCCAGCGGGACAGCATCCAGCGGATGCGCCACCGCAGCGCCGACCTGCTCAAAATTCTGGCAAACACCTCCGACCGCATCGCCCGCAAGCTTGCCTTGCAGCACAAGGAGCTGGAGGACTGCGCCGACCGTGAACGCTGGAAGATGTACGGGGACCTCATCAGCGCCAACCTCTACTCCATCCAGAAGGGCGACCGCGCAGCGACGGTGGTCAACTTCTATGATGAGCAGCAAGCCGAAATCACCATCCCGCTGGACCCGCGCAAAACGCCGTCCCAAAACGCACAGAAATACTACGGCGAATACCGCAAGGCGGACACCGCCGAGAAAAAGCTGCGCCAGCTGATTGAGGAAGGTCAGCAGGAAGCCGAATACATCGATTCGGTCTTTGATGCGCTCACCCGCGCCCAGACCAACGACGAGCTTTCTGCCATCCGCAGCGAGCTGGTGGAACAGGGTTACCTGCGCCGCAAGGGACCTTCCGCCAAAAAAGGCAAGGAAGCCCGCCTTGCACCCAAGCGCTACCTCTCCGACGACGGCTTCACCATTCTGGTCGGACGCAACAACCTGCAAAACGACCAGCTCACCCTCAAGGAAGCCCGCGGTCGGGATATGTGGTTCCACACCAAAAACATCCCCGGCTCCCATACGGTGGTGCTCAGCGAAGGCAGGGAGATTCCCGACAGCACCCTGCATCAGGCAGCCATTCTGGCAGCAGCCAACTCCAAAGCCGCCGACTCCGCGCAGGTGCCGGTCGACTACACCCTCATCAAAAATGTCAAAAAGCCGCGCGGCGCAAAGCCCGGCATGGTCATCTATGTCAGCTACCAGACCGCCTATGTCACACCCGACCTGGAGCTGGAAAAGCGCCTGCTGGTGGAATAGCAAATCAAACAAAAAGGGAACCGATTGCTCGGTTCCCTTTTTTTATTTACTTATGCGTTGTACAAATCCATCAGTTTGGTCTTGGTCCAGTAGACGCGCAGAGCCTGTTTTGGCTGTGCTTTGCCGACCGGAATTTCGATGGTCACGCCGTCCCAGTACAGGGTAATGCCAACCTTGCACTCGTACAGAGTCTGCATCACGCTTGCCGGCATATACTCGATGCCTTCCTTAACGGTGATGCGCAGGGTCTTGCCCTCTGCGGTAGCGCGGATTTTAGATTTCACCTGCATCCAGAAGTTGTACTCTTCCATAGCCTTCTTGTCTGCCGGGTCCGGTTTTTCGCGCTCTTCCATCTGCTGAACGGTCGAGCTGCTGCCGGTGCTGCCATTTGGTTTTTCCGGTGCGTTCGGGCTTGGTGGAACAACCGTTGTGGTGTTATCATTCAGATTGGTAATGGTACCTCCATAAACCTTTGCCGCTTCTTTTGCAGCATCCAGGGTCGGGTAGTAGCTGTAGGTTCCGTCATTGCTCTTCAGTTCAAAGTTGTATCCCGGAGCAAGGTAGTCTTTATTCACCGGTGCAGTGAATCTGCCGCCGGAAACTTCAATAGCATCCTTAGCTGCACTTTCGCTTCCAGAAGAAGCCTCAATCTTGCCGAGGGTGCCGTTGCCTTTGATGGTCAGCTTATGGGTGTTAGCATCTGTTGCATCATAGACAATTTTTCCATTGATGGTTCCGGTATAGCTTTCGTCAAATGTAACGGTTGTACTTGGGTAACTGCTAAATTTACAAACATCAAACGCAATATTACTATCACTGCTTGTAATGATGCTGGTGTTGCCCTTGAAAACAATGTTGCCATTGTTGAAGCTCAGCGGATAGTCTTCTCCACCCACCTGATTAGCTGCATAAATCTGCATATTTTCCAAAGTCAGATTTGCATAGTTCTGGATGATACGCTTAATGCTGCTATTGCCCGGAGCAACCTTAATTGTACCATTTTTAAAGGTGATGGTAGAATCTTTCAGCAACTGGAAACCATTGCTTTCTGTTCCGGCAGAACCTGCGCCCGGGTCTTTCAGTGTGTATGTTTTTCCGTTGAAGTCGAGGGTAAAGTTCTTTCCACTTGGCACAGAAATACCCGCTGCATTATCAACATTAGATGTCAGTGTAATGGTGCCGCCATTCTTAACATCATTAATTGCTTCTTTAAGGGTAGCATATCTCTTACCGTTGGTTTCAAATGGATATGGGTCGGTCTGACCGTCGCCAACAGTGCTATCGGTGGAAACGGTTACTTTACCAGCACCAGTCACTTCGCCAGTTACGGTAGAGTTATCTTTGATTGCAACATTTGCTCCCGCAGCTGTTTTGATGCTGCCGGTGATGGTAGTACCGGAGATGGTTACCTCAGCGGCTTTGCTCAAATTGAGGTTGCCGGTCATGGTTGCATTGCTGATGTCAATTTTGCCGCCATTAGTAGCAGATTGAGAAATCATCACAACATTATTACCTTCTCCTGCGGTAAAAGTACCGCCGGTGATGGTCAGTTCTCCCTTGTCGCTATCAGCGCTTATGTAACCGTTCGCAAAAACGTCAGCTTTGGATTCAAAGGTACCACCCGATACGGTAGTTTTATTCCAGTTCATAACGGTTGCCTGTGTTGTATTGCTGAAATTACCGCCGGAGATTTTCAATACTCCCCAGTCGTCGTTTTTAATGGTGTTCAAACCGCCGCTGAAGTTACCGCCGGTGATGGTCAGGTTAGCTTCTTGTTTCGCTGTGTTCTGACTACCATTATACCAGCCGTTTGCAACCAAGCTAGAGTAGTGTCCGTCGGCAGTTACGCTTACTCCGCTATTGATGGTCATAGTACCCAGGTTCTGGAGATTATAGAAGGAGTTTTCCTTGCTATCCTCTTTGCTTCTTGTGTAGCTTCCTCCACTTAAAACCACTGTGCCGCCCTGCTGGTTGAGCACTGCCGGTTTTGCATGGCTAACGTTATCTACTGTACCGCTTCCGTCAACAGTCAGGCTACCGCCATTTGCAACTGTAATGGTAGGTTTGCCTGCTTCATTGGTCAGGGTCTTTCCATTGAGGTCCAGATGAACCTCGTTTTTAATTTCAATGCTTGCTGTAATGTTTGCATTCAGTTTGATATAGCCGCCTGCTTCAACAGCTGCTTTCAGTTCGTCTGCATCATTTACAACGGTTGGCTTTTCCTGTGTTCCCGCTTCTGCCGCTTCGGTCAAATCCAGTGCCTCTACCACTTCGCTTACCGGAGCATCCGCAGGGGTATTGGACGGACGGTTTGCAAAGAAGAATTCCAAATCCAGCAGGTTGTTGAGCTTTGCTTCTTCTACCAGCAGCTTTTCCTCTTCGGTCAGCGCGTCGTAGGCTGCTCTGGCTGCCTGCACCTGTGCCAGCAGAGCGTCTGCGTCGGTGTCCTCGGTCAGGCTGTCAAACAGCGGCAGATTGTTTAGCGCGCCGGTTGCTGCCAAAAGCGCCTCGGACTGCTGTTTATCCTCATCTTTGTTCTCTTCTTTATTTTCACCGCCGTTTTCGCCTTCAACAACGGTAACATTCTGCGGATTGCTTTCCCCTTCCGCAAATGCCATGAAGCTGCCGCTTGCAATCATTGCCACACACAGCATGATGGACAGCGTTTTCTTTAATCCGTTCATCGTTGGAATGCCTCCTTTTAAATTCGGAAAGCCGGCGGAACCCTTCCTATTCCAAATGGAATAGGAAAAAGCCCGGGCTTTTTCCTATTTTTTTTCTCATTTAGTATAGCATCCGCTTTTGGCAATTACAATATCCTGTGACATATTTTGTGACAATTCTGTGTAGAATTTTTCATTATAGTATATCCTTATTTTCGTCATTTTGTGTACTATACTGGAAAGACGTCCAAATCCTGACCGTTGACCACCTTTCCGTCATATCCCGCCTGCCGGATTTCCTCCAAAATCGCCGCGCACCGCACATCCATCTGCGCCTGAAGGTCCCGGGTGTTGTCCTGGATATTCATGTGGTAGATGCGATGGGTGGTGACCAGCAGCTTGGGCTGCGCCTGTGCGGCAATGACAGCAAGGTCGGTGCTGAGGGTGTGGACCTCGCGGTGGTACTTCTGCCATTTTTCCTCGCGGCAGCGGATACCTGCGGCATATTCGACCTCGTGCAGCAAGATGTCGCAGCCCTTGGCTTTTTCGGCGACCACCGGCAGGGGTGCGGTATCCCCGCTGACCACGATGACCCCATCCTGTGTGACAAAACGATAGCCATAACTTTCCAGTGTGCCGTGGCTGACGGCAAACGCCTCCACCTGCACCCGTTCATCCCGGTAGATGATGCCTTCCTGTATCTCCTGCACCTGCACCTGATAGCCCACCTCGTTGGCTCGCTCAAAGCCATGCAGACGAAAGTCGATGTCCACCGCATACGCCTGCAACAGGTGGTCGGTCATACGCTGCAAGCCCTTGGGACCAAACACCTTGAGCGGACTGCTGCGCTCCAGCACCCACGGCGTGAAGATGAGGTCGGCATAGCCCACCGTGTGGTCGGTGTGCAGATGGGTGCAGAAGGCGGTGGTCAGCAGGTCCGGTCGCAGCGGGTCGATGCCCTTATAGTACGCCTTGGATGCCTGCCGCACCACGCCCGGTCCAAAATCCACCAGATAAGCCCGGTCGTCCACCACCACGGCGCAGGCAGGTCCGCTGGCGTTCGGGCAGGCGTTTGGGGTCCCTGTTCCAAGTAAAACCAATTTTGTTGACATAACGTTCATTCTCCTCTTTTAAATCAAAAGGAGGCTCTGCGAACTGCTCACAGAACCTCCTGTCCTTTTTTGTGTTATTCGTCGCTGTCCGGGAACTGCTGGCATTTCTTTCTATAATAGAAGATGAACAGCAGCGCTGTCAGCGTCCACGAGATTGGATAGCTGTAAAGGATGGTGTCGATGACCGGCTTGAGCGGAACGATGAACCAAACCCACAGCACTCTGAGTACGCACACACCGCCGCAGGTCATCAGCATCGGCACCAGCACGTCGCCGGTACCGCGCAGCGCACCCGAGTAGACCTCGATAAAGACATACACTGCATACGCCGGCGCCATCAGGGTCATCATGTGCATTCCGATTTCGATGACGGTGGCATCGGTGGTGAACATCTGGTAGACATACTTTCCAAAAATCAGGAAGACTGCGCTGATGACGACCGAAGCGCCCATTGCCATCCCGATACAGATGCGCACGCTTTTACGCATCCGTCCAAACTTGCGCGCGCCATAGTTCTGTCCCACAAAGGTGGTGATGGAGATGCCAAAGGCACTGATGACCATCCAGAAGAAGGAGTCGATCTTTCCATAGGCGGTCCATGCCGCCATCGTGTTGGTTCCGAAGGAGTTGAGCGAGGTCTGGATGATGATATTGGACGCACTGTACATCACCGACTGCAAGCCTGCCGGCAGACCAATTTTCAGCAGCAGTTCCAACGCATCGCGGTGAAAGCGTACCTGTTTGAGTTCCAGTCGGAAAATATCCTTGGAGCGGCACAGCGCCAACACCACCAGCACCGCACTGACTCCCTGGGCAAACACCGTTGCAATGGCAGCGCCCGCTACGCCCATATGGAAAAAGACAACCAGGACTACGTCCAGCAGGATGTTGATGAAGCAGCAGACAATCAGATAGTACAGAGGGCGTCGGGAATCTCCGACCGCACGCAGGATGCTGGAACCTACATTATAAATGAAGACAAAGATGATTCCGGCAAAATAGATGCGCAGATAGGTGGTGGACGGTGCGATGACCTCCTCGGTGGTGTTCATCCAACGAAGCATCATTGGAGACAGCCAAATTCCAATCACAGAAATGACCACGCTGCCCACCACCGAAAAGGCAAACGCAGTATGCAGCGCATTTTGCAGTCCCTGTTTCTCCCTTGCACCATAATACTGGGAGATGACCACCGTTGCACCGGAAGAAAGTCCGACAAAAAAACCGACAATCAGGTTGATGATCTGGCTGGTGGAGCCGCCCACCGCCGCCAATGCTTCGGTACCGACAAATCTTCCCACGACAACCGCATCTGCCGTGTTGTAGATCTGCTGAAAAAAGGTGCCCAGCACAATCGGAAAAAAGAAAATCAGCAGCTGTTTCCAAATCACGCCGCTGATGATCTGGTTCTCTTTACTCTGCACATTTTCCATCTCGATTCCTCCTCCAAAAAGCTTTTTGCAAGATCCTGATCGGTCCTGCCTATAAATATATAGCACAATCGACCCTTGCTTGTCGAGAGGAAAACTCAAAATTTTTATGATTAAAAAATCACAAAGCCCCTTTTCCTAAATTTAGAAAAAAGGGGCTTTGTCAATCTCAATAATTTCTGCGGTCATCCTCGGCTTTTGCCGCAGCGACCATCTTCATTTCGATCCACCGCTCTTTGCTAATCAGCACCTGTCTGGGCTTGCTGCCTTCAAACGGACCGATGATACCTTTTTCCTCCATCGCATCCATCAGGCGGGCTGCACGCGCATAACCCAGCTTCAGTCTTCTTTGCAGCATGGAGGTGGATGCCTGTCCGGTTTCCACCACAATCTCAATCGCGCTGGGCAGCATCTCATCCTCGTCCGAGAATCCGCCGCCCTCGTCCTTGCCGCCCTTCTTCTTGTTGTCGGAAACGGCATGGCGGTCGATCTCCTGCAAAATCTGCTCGTCATAGGTCATCTTCTGACCGGATTGCTTGATAAATTCGATGATGCGCTCAACCTCCCCGTCGGTCACAAAGCAACCCTGAACGCGGGTCGGTTTGGAGGAACCGATGGGAGAAAAGAGCATATCGCCTCTGCCCAGCAGTTTTTCTGCACCGCTGGAATCGAGGATGGTGCGCGAGTCAATCTGAGAGGAAACCGCAAAGGCGATGCGGGAAGGGATGTTCGCCTTGATGACACCGGTGATGACGTCCACCGACGGACGCTGGGTAGCAATGACCAAGTGCATTCCTGCCGCACGCGCCATCTGTGCCAGACGGCAGATGGAATCCTCCACCTCGCCCGGCGCTGCCATCATCAGGTCGGCAAGCTCGTCGATGATGATGACAATCTGCGGCATCGGTTTAAGCCCGTTCTTCTCTGCCGCGCGGTTAAAGCCGGTCATATCCCGCACACTGTAATCCTTAAACAACTGATAGCGGTTGAGCATCTCGTTGACCGCCCACGACAGTGCGCCCGCTGCCTTTTTCGGGTCGGTGACCACCGGGATGAGCAGGTGTGGAATGCCGTTGTAGATACCCAGCTCCACCATCTTCGGGTCGATGAGCAGCAGCTTTACCTCCTGCGGAGTGGAGTGGTAGAGCATACTGACAATCAGCGAGTTGATGCAGACCGATTTACCCGAGCCGGTCGAGCCTGCAATCAGGGTGTGCGGCATCTTGGCAAGGTCCGCTACGGTGACCTTGCCGGCAATATCTCTGCCGAGCGCCACCGCCAGCGGACTTTTTGCCTGCTGAAATTCCGGCGAGTCGATGATTTCCCGGATGGAAACGGTGCTGACCACCTTGTTGGGCACCTCGATGCCCACCGCAGGTTTGTTCGGGATGGGCGCTTCGATGCGGACTCCCGAGGCGGCAAGGTTAAGGGCGATGTCATCGGCAAGGTTGGTAATCTTGCTGATTTTCACCCCTGCCGACGGCTGCAATTCATAGCGGGTGACCGCCGGTCCGCGTGCAATGTCGATGATGCGGGTCTGCACGCCGAAGCTTTGCAGGGTGGACACCAGTTTTTCGGCGTTGGTGCGCAGCTCCTCCTGCAGGTTGCTCTCGTTGGGTTTTTCAATCTCATTTAAAATCTCAATCGGCGGTTTGATGTACTCCGGCTCTTCCTCTTCCGGCTGTGGCACATCGACCGAATGGGATGCGCCCTGCAAATCCATTCCCTCTGCCGCTATCCGATCGGCAGACACCTGGATAATCTCATGCGGCTGCTCCCTGCGGCTGCCGGTCGGCGGCTCCGGCTCCAGATGGATGTTATCCGGGTGAAACGGTACCGGCTCCTCCTCTTCGACCATCGGCATTTCCTGCGGCTGGAAAAATACCGGCTCTTCCTCTTCGGCGATTGGCGTTTCCTGCGGTGCGGCTGGCTGGAAAATCTCATCCATCTCCGATTCCGTCGGTTCTTCCTGCACATGCTGTCCAAAGTGGAAGTTTTGCATCGAGATAAATCCATCAGCGATGTCCTCTTCCTCCAAAAGCGGCTGTTGCTCTGTCTGCTCCCAGGAAAATCCGGTCTGACAAGGGTCGCCCATCCTTTCTTCATGCAGGTGAGATGAGTGGTCCCAATCGGCAGAATCCACCACCGGTCGCACCCCTGCGTTTGGCATATTGGATTTCAGGGTGTGCAGCACCGCCTGGTCCTCCCGCGCATAACCGCTGCCGGCTGCCGGTGCGACCCGATTGATCAGGTCGTCCAAATACGGAGAGGAAAGCTGTGATTCCTGCTCGTCCACCGGTTCTTCCGGCGGATTCCAGAAGCTGTCGCTTTCCACCGACTGCTCCAGCTCCCGTCGCTCGGCAGCAATCTGCTCGGCGCGCTGCTGTTCCTGCCGCTTTTGTTCGGCGCGTTCCAACTCCAGCTTTTCCCTCATGGCTGCCCTGCCTTTTTCGGTGTCCTCCTGTGCCTGGCGCAGCCGCTCCAGCTCCTCCTCTTTTTTGCGCTTGGCATTAAAAAAGCTGTCGGTTTGCAACCCGTCCTCCTGCTCGGCGCGCTTGCCTGAGCCTAACGGGATATTGATGTTAAAGCGAGGCTTGGTCGGCGCCTGCCCCTCTTCCATCATCTGCTCCTGGCGAAGCTGCCGCTGCTGATTGCGGATCTCCGAATGGGCGACATAGACCTCCTCCATCTTCTGCATCGGTTTTTTTGCCGACTGATACAGCCCGATCAGTGTCCCGCCGGTCAGCACCATCAGCACCACAAAAATCAGCAGGACCATCGTCACCTTGGCTCCGGTGGGACCAAACCAGTAGAGCAGCGGCAGACCGAACAGTCCCGAAACCGCTCCTCCTCCGTGTCCGTCCACACCGTTTTGAAAGAGCGAGAGGAACTTTTCAATCAGGTTGCCGTTTGGGATGCCCGAGCCGAACACCTGGGTCGCTCCACTGAGCAGGCAAATCAGCAGCATCGACTGCCATACCTTGTGCCCGACCAGACCGATGGGCTTGTCCAGCGCGGTCATGATGGAAACATAGAACAGCAGGGGAGCAATCAGATAGGCGCTCCATCCAAACATCCCCAGAAAGAAATTGTGAATCCAGTTCCAGACGTTCTGTCCCTCCACCAGTGTGGTCGCCATAATAAAGACTGCCACTGCAAAAACGACGATTGCCCAAAACTGCTGTCTGGAGTGCAGCTCGCGTTTTTTGCGCTCCCGTTCGGTCGCAGCCGCGCTCTTGCTTTTGGTGCGCGAGGATGTTTTTTTGGTTGCCATAGTCTGCCAAGCCTCCCTGTTGTCCATGTTTCTATCATAAAAAGTAATCTAAAAAAATCTGTTTTTTTGCGGCAGCTTCACCTGTTTTCCCGGGGAAAGTTCCTGCCGCAGAAAATCGTGCGGGTCGGTGGAAAGGATGCGTTCCACCAAAAGTTGTCCGTTTTGTATCCTGCCTTGCAGCGCTGCCGTTGCCGAAAGCAAAACGGTGGTCGGCTGCTGTGCCGGCTGCTCTGCCATCATCTGCTGCATCGCCCAAATTGGTGTCACCGAATGAAGGATCATCGTCTGCTCCCTCCTTTTTTGGGTCGGACCGCAGATTTTGCTCCCTTTTCTTTTTTCTCAATCATCCGGTACAGGCAGGAGATGGCTTCGCTTAGTCCTCCTAAATGGTCGATCAGCCCTGCCTGTACCGCCTTTTCTCCATCCAAAACGGTGCCGACGTCCATCACCAGCTCCCCGGTGTTCATCATCAGCCGACGAAAATCCTTCGAGGAGATGCCGGAGTTGTCGGTGACAAAGCGCACGATGCGTTCCTGCATCCGGTCAAAATAGGAAAGGGTCTGCGGGACGCCCAGCACCAGACCGTTCATCCGCACCGGATGCACCGTCATGGTGGCGGAAGGCGCGATGAAGGACTGCTTTGCGCTGCACGCCAGCGGCACACCGATGGAATGTCCGCCGCCCAGCACCAGCGACACGGTCGGCTTTTTCATGCCGGAAATCAGCTCGGCAATGGCAAGTCCCGCCTCGACATCTCCACCGACGGTGTTGAGAATAATCATCAATCCTTCGATGGAAGGGTCCTGTTCGATGGCGACCAGCTGCGGAATGACGTGCTCATACTTGGTGGTCTTGTTCTGCGGCGGCAGGATATAGTGACCCTCGATCTGACCGACGATGGTCAGACAGTGGATGACGTGCTTGGCTGCGGTCATGGTGACCGAACCGGATTGGATGATCTGGCTGGTCTGCTCCTCCAAATCCTCCGGCTGCTCCTGCGGTTGGTCGACCGGCAGCTCTTCGCAGACCGGCTCCCTGCGATTGTTTTTCTTTTTGTTGTGGCTCATGCGCACACCTCCATAGATTCGATTTCCTTCTCTAGTGTGCGCTGCTGTCGACCGGCTTATCCGTCCGTTTTTTCAGGATGCTCTCTTTATTATAAACGGATTTTTCAAACGAATCAACCAAAGCCACTCGGATATTGTCGTCATTTTGTAAAAGAAAATCAAAAAGATTTTGTCTGCCACAATCAATCCAGACAAAACCTTTTTGCGTCAGCTTATAAAACCTTGACCATCATCAGCTCTTTTAAGGAGCTTCCATCCTCCAGCCGGATGGCGTTGGGCTTTTCGCCTGTGCACACAAAACCCATCTTGTGGTAGAGCCCAATCGCCCGCTGGTTCCCTTCGATGACCTCCAACTCCAGCTGTTCGAGCTTCTCCTGCCTTGCTTTGTCAATCATCTCTTCAAACATCGCTGTTCCGATGCCCAGTCCCCAATAATCCTTCAGCAAGGCGATGGCGACCTGACCGCGGTGTCGGGTCTTGCGCCAGCGGTTTAAGTCAAGCTGACAATTTCCCGCCAACTTTCCCTCCACCTCGCAGACGAGCATCAGCACATCGGGAGAAACAAGCTGCCTTTCCAGATAGGTCGCCTCCTGCTCTGCTGTGACGGCAAATTCGTCCGGGTAGCGCATCAGGTAAGGCGTCTGCTCATAGCAGGCTTTCATGTATGCAATCATCGGTATAGCATCCTCTTTGCAAACGGCACGCAGCAGCGCTGTTCTGCCGTCTTTTAAGGTGATGGTTTTGTTTTGATATTCCACAGTTCCTTTCCTCCCTTGTGCTGTGATAGAAAAGAGCGGGGAAAATCTCCCCGCTCTTAGGTGGTATGTTTTGCCGCTTATGCTTTGTTGATCGAACCGAACAGCTCCATCTTCTCTTTTACCTTTTCTTTGATTGCTTCAAAGCCCGGTTTGAGGACCTTTCTTGGGTCGAAGCCCTTCTTCTGCTGGTCCATGTTTTCCTCAAAGTATTTGCGGACTGCTGCGGTGAATACGATCTGGCATTCGGTGTTTACATTGATCTTGGAAACGCCCTTGGAGATTGCATCCTTGACCATCTCGTCAGGAATGCCGGTGCCGCCGTGCAGAACCAGAGGCATGGTGCCGGTCTTTTCCTGGATCTGAGCCAGGACGTCCAGACGCAGACCTGCCCAGTTTTCTGGATATACGCCGTGGATATTGCCGATGCCTGCTGCCAGCATATCAACGCCCAGCTCGCAGATGCTTGCGCACTCATCCGGGTCTGCAATCTCGCCGCCGCCCAGCACGCCGTCTTCCTCGCCGCCGATTGCGCCTACCTCAGCCTCAACCGAGATGCCTTTGGAGTGAGCCAGTGCAACGATTTCCTTTGTCTTTTCTACGTTTTCTTCGATGCTGTATTTGGAGCCGTCAAACATAACCGAGGAGAAGCCCTTCTCGATACATTCTTTTGCTGCCTCATAGCTGCCGTGGTCCAGATGCAGAGCAACCGGAACGGTGATGCCCAGCTCTTTGATCATGCCGTTTACCATGCCGACGATGGTGGTGTAGCCACCCATGTACTTGCCTGCACCCTCGGAAACGCCCAGAATAACAGGGGAATTATTTTCCTGAGCGGTCAGCAGGATGGCTTTGGTCCACTCCAGGTTGTTGATGTTGAAGTGACCCACTGCGTAGTGACCCGCTTTTGCTTTGTCCAGCATTTCTTTTGCAGAAACTAACATAATAAAGATCCTCCTTATTTTAAAAAACGATTCCTCTTCCGGGGTATGGGAAAAGCTTTTTTCATTGCTTTTATTATAAACAATAACGGTAGGAAAATCAATCGCTTTTCTTTTTTGCCGTTTCGCTCTTGACAAAATCTTTTCTTTTGTTGGTTCCATTTGACTGTATCTTAACAGAAAAAGAGTCTTTTTCGACTGCATTTTGTTGACTTCTGAACAAAAAAGGCATAGAATAAAAGTAGAGTCTATTGATTTTGTATAGTTTTACGGCGGTTGTTCCAACTGCGTCAATCGCCGCCAGAAAGGATGATTTTGCATGAACTATCTTGATACATACAACCTCTGGAAATCAAAGCAGCTGGAGGACCCGGACCTGATTGCAGAAATGGTCGACATCGAAGGAAACGACTATGAAATTAAAGAACGCTTTGTAAAAATGCTGGAATTCGGCACCGCCGGTCTGCGCGGCATCCTTGGCGTAGGCACCAACCGCATGAACATCTACACCGTTGCTCTGGCTACCCAGGGCATGGCGGATTATATCAATGAAAAATATGAAAACCCATCGGTTGCCATCGCTTATGACAGCCGCATCAAGAGCGACCTGTTTGCCCGTGTGACCGCCCGTGTCTTTGCTGCAAACGGGGTCAAGGCTTATCTCTTCAAAGAACTGATGCCGACCCCTACCTTGTCCTTTGCCGTTCGTCAGCTGCATTGCAGCGCCGGCATCGTCATCACTGCCAGCCACAACCCAGCCCAGTACAACGGCTACAAGGCATACGGCGACGACGGCTGCCAGCTGAACCCGCAGGCTGCTGCCAAGGTGCTGGAGCTTGCCAGCAAGACCGACATCTTTGATGGGGTCAAAAAGATTTCTCTGGAGCAAGGTCTGCGCAGCGGCATGATTGAGTATATCTCCGACGAGCTGGTCGACCAGTATCTCGACCGCGTCTTTGCACTGCGTGTCAGCAAGGCACCGGTACAGCCAAGTCACCTGAAGGTGGTCTACACCCCACTCAACGGCACCGGCAACAAGCTGGTCCGCCGCATCTTGGGAAGAATCGGCATCGAGGACATCGAGATCGTGCGCGAGCAGGAGCGACCGGACGGCAACTTCCCGACCTGCCCATACCCGAACCCGGAGGAAAAATCCACCTTGCAGCTGGGCATCCAGCTGTGCAAGAGCATCGACGGTGACCTGGTGCTTGCCACCGACCCGGACGCTGACCGCGTTGGCATCGCCGTCAACCATCACGGCGAATACATCCTGCCGACCGGCAACGAAGTCGGCGTGCTGATGCTCGACTACATTGCAAAGCAGCGCATCGCACAGGGAACCATGCCTAAAAACCCAATCGCTGTCAAATCCATCGTGTCCACCCCATTGGCAGATGTGGTTGCCAAAAGCTACGGCATCCAGATGATCAACGTCCTCACCGGTTTTAAATACATCGGCGAGCAGATCACCCTGCTGGAGCAGAAGGGCGAAGAAAACCGCTTCCTGCTGGGCTTTGAGGAAAGCTATGGCTATATGACCGGCGGTCATGTCCGCGACAAGGACGCTGTCAACGGCGCCATGATCATCTGCGAAATGGCAGAGTACTACAAAAAGCAGGGCAAGACACTGATTGATGCCCTCAACGACATCTTCTCCCGCTTTGGTGTCTATGCTGCCAAGGTCACGGGATACACCTTTGAAGGCACAGAAGGAATGGACAAGATGACCGGCATCATGAAAAAGCTGCGCGAAAATCCACCGAAGGATTTTGGCGGCTACAAGATTCTGTGCTGCTCCGACTATCTGATTTCCAAACGAAGAGATTTCCGCAGCGGTGGACAGACCGACATCCTGCTGCCGACCTCCAACGTGCTGGAATATGACCTGGAAAACAACCTGAAACTGATTGTTCGTCCGTCCGGCACTGAGCCGAAAATCAAGGTTTATCTGACCATCGTGACCAACGACAAGGCACAGGTTGAAACCATCGAGCAGCGCCTGATTTCCAGCGCCGACCTTCTGATGAAATAAGTTTGCCTTTTCCTTTTATGGATGGAGCTGTATGCAGCTCCATCCATTTTATTTTTTTGACCTTTAGTTTATTTACGCAAAAACCCCAGTGATTTTATGTGATTTTTATTCATGTGAATGTTCAGATTTCTCTTGCATTTTATATTCAGCTTGCTATAATAAAAGTTGTCTTGAAGCGTATGATAGCAAACGCTTTATTTTTTTAGAAAAGGATGGGAGCAATGAAGAAATCGTATGAACTGGATATGTGCAATGGACCAATCCTCGGAAAGATTCTGGTCTTTGCCATCCCGCTGATGATCTCCGGCATTTTGCAGCTGCTTTTCAACGCTGCGGACATCATCGTTGTCGGTCGTTTCACCGGAAGCCAGGCACTGGCTGCTGTCGGTTCAACCAGTGCGCTGATCAACCTGATCATCAATCTTTTTATCGGCGTTTCGGTCGGAGCCAATGTCGTTGTTGCGCGCAACTATGGCGCCAAGGACTATGACGGCATCCACGGCGCAGTACACACCTCGGTACTGACCGCCATCTGGGGCGGCATCATCTTGATTTTTGTCGGTATCCTGCTGGCGCGCCCGATGCTGGAAATGATGGGCACCCCGGAAGATGTCATCAACCTGTCGGTTCTGTATATGCGCATCTACTTTGTGGGAATGCCCGCCTTTATGATGTACAACTTCGGCGCTGCCATCCTGCGTGCCATCGGTGACACCAAGCGCCCGCTCTACTTTTTGACCCTGTCGGGCGTAGTCAACGTCGTCCTCAACCTGTTCTTTGTCATCGTCTTTCACATGGGTGTGGCAGGTGTTGCGCTGGCGACCATTATTTCCCAGGCAATTTCCGCATTTTTGATTATCCTGTGTCTGATGAAGATGGACGGTCCCTGCCATCTGGACTTTAAGCATCTGAAGTTCCACCCCGAGCAGCTCAAATCGATGCTGCGCATCGGTCTGCCTGCCGGCTTGCAGGGAGCCATCTTCAGCATTTCCAACGTCCTGATTCAGTCCTCTGTCAACTCCTTCGGCTCTCAGGTCATGGCGGGCAACACCGCCGCGGGCAACATCGAAGGCTTTGTCTACAACTCGATGAACGCTGTTTACCAGACCTCTCTGAGCTTTACCAGCCAGAATATGGGCGCCAAAAAGTTTGACCGTATCAACAAGATTCTCTTCCAGTGTCTGCTGGTGGTCACTGCCATCGGTCTGGTGATGGGTGGCGGCGCTTACCTACTGGGCGAGCCGCTGTTGGGCATTTACACCTCCAGCCCGGAGGTCGTTTCCTACGGCTTGATTCGACTCAAATACGTCTGTGCAACCTACTTCCTCTGCGGCTTGATGGACGTCATGGTCGGCACCATCCGCGGCATGGGATATTCCATTATGCCGATGCTGGTTTCTCTGACCGGTGCGTGCGCATTCCGTGTCATCTGGATTTTCACCATCTTCCAGATGAACCGCACCCTGGACTGTCTGTACATCTCCTACCCTATCTCCTGGGTATTGACCGCAGGTGTTCATCTCATCTGCTACTTCATCGTCCGCAAGAAAGCCTTTGCCCGTGCTGCTGCCCAATAACCTACTTTTTCTTTACTAAAAAGAAAAAGTAGGCAAAAAGAAAAGGGTTCCGCTTCGCGCCATATCTATTTCTTTGCTAAAAAGAAATAGTAGTCAAAAAGAAAAGGGTTCCGCTTCGCGCCATACCTATTTCTTTACTCAAAAGAAAAAGCAGACTAAAAGAAAAGCGTTCCGCTTCGCGCCATACCGATTTCTTTGCTAAAAAGAAATAGTAGTCAAAAAGAAAAGGGTTCGCTTCGCGGCGTTCTTTCGGAAGTTGCTAAACAAAAGGGTTCGGCAGGGACATCCTATTTTAAGAGGATGTCCCTGCCGTTTTACATTTGACAGTCCTCTGCTTTTCCGTTATAATATATTTTCCATAAAACAACCGGCTTTTTGAGGTGAGTCCTGCGGCTTTCATCGTTTGATGGTGCATAGGACTCCCCTTTTTCATTGTCCAATCTATCAGGAAAGGAAGAACCAGCGACCAATATGAACACCATCAAGCGTTATTTTACTAAGCATTTTACACCCTCAGAAGGAAAGCTGCTTTTACTCATGCTCCTCACTCCCATCACCGCTTTTTATCTGATGCAGTTTGCTTACAGCGGCAGCCTGCCGTGGGACTACCCTGCGGGCATCCTGCTGGCAAACTATCTTTGCATCGGCGCTGTCCACTTTACCCTGTGCGCTCTGACCAACTACATCGTCCTCTGCTGCTTTGTGACCCATCTGCTGTGCTTTTTATGGGGGACTGCCAACTACTACGTTTCCCTCTTCCGTGGCACTCCCATCCTGCCGTGGGACTTCACCGCTTTGGGCACCGCTGCTGCCGTGGCGGACAGCTATCAATTTTCCATCAGCCGTCAGATGGGCATTTCCCTGATTTTACTGGCGCTGCTCTTCCTGCTGCTGCGCCGCCGGATGAAAAGCGGGCGTTTTCGTCCTTCCCAAAACCGTCTGCGGGCAAGGGCTGCCTATCTGTGCGCCATCGTTGCCTGCGCCTATCCGGTTTTGCAACCCAACGCGCTGGAAACCTTCGGTGTCCGCACCGACGTCTGGGACCAGTCCGGCTCCTACTCCAAAGATGGCGCTCTTGCTGTTTTTCTGCGCAACACCCAATTTATGTCGGTCGAACCGCCGCAAGACCCTTCTGCACAGAACATCCAGCGGATTGCGCAACAGGTCGCTCCCGTCGAACCGGCTGTTTCCACCGACACCCGTCCGAACATCATCGCCATCATGAACGAATCCTGGGCAGACTTTGAAAGCTTCGGCAATCTTTCCCTGAGCGAAAGTGTCACCGATTTCATCGACTCGCTGGACAACTGCATCCGTGGACATTGCTACACCTCCGTCTTTGGTGCGGGCACCAGCGCCAGCGAATTTGAATTCCTGACTGGCAACTCGATGGCATTCCTGCCTTCGGGCAGCATCCCTTACCAGCAGTACATTCTGGAACCTTCCTCCTCCTTGGCTTCGCTGCTCAAAGAAAATGGCTACCGCACCCTTGCCTTCCACCCTGGCGAGCGCACCTCCTGGCAGCGCAATCAGGCTTACCCGCTGCTGGGCTTCGACCGCTTCAAATGCGTGGAGGATATGGACGTTCCCATCACCGAGGAGCACGGCTATGTCAGCGACCAATCCTCCTTTGAGCAAATCATCTATGAATTTGAGCACAAATCCCCGCAGGAACGGCTGTTCCTCTTCAATGTGACCATCCAGAACCACGGCAGCTATACGGTGGAAAACTATCCCGCACAGGTACAGCTGACCGACCAGCCCAGTCGCTACCCGATGGCAGAGCAGTACCTCACACTGGCAAACAAGACCGACGAATCATTCAAACTGCTGGTGGACTACTTCAGCCGCCAGCAGCAGCCGACCATCATCCTGATGTTTGGCGACCACCAGCCGTCGGTGGAGCAGGAATTTCTGGACAAGGCATACGGTGTCACCCAGGACCAGATGACGATGGAGCAGTATATGGGACGCTATCAGACTCCCTTCCTGATTTGGGCAAACTACCCGCTGCCGCAGACCGAACTGCCGGTCAGCAGTCTGAACTTTTTGGGTCAGCACCTGCTGTCCCTTTCCGGCATCCGCAATTCTGTTTACGGCGATTACCTCTCCGGCTTTGAGCAGCAGCTCCCTGTATTTACTTTTGTCGGCTATATGGATGCAGATGGCAAAGCGTACAGCCACCTGGAGAGCAACCGCTACGACCCTATGATTGAGGACTACCGCGCCTTTGCCTACAACAATCTGTTTGGCGCACAGCAGCGGTGCGGCTCCTTTTTTCAGCCGCCGCAGTAAATGCTGCCGCAAACAAAACCCCTCGGACGACTTTTGCTGTTGTGCAAAGGTCGTCCGAGGGGTTTTCTGTTCTTTTGTTATTTTAAAGTAACGCCGGTGTAGTAGTGGGTCAGGATTTCCTCATAGTCCCAGCCGCGCTGCGCAAAGTAATCGGCGCCCTGCTGACTCATGCCTACTCCGTGACCATAGCCGTAGGTGGTGAAGATAAATTCTCCATCGTCATATTCCACTTCAAACGCCGCCGAAGGAAGCGCAAACTCCATCAGCTCCTCGCGTACCTCGCGACCGCTGAGCCTTCTTCCGCAGACACGGATGGAATCAACATATCTTCCGTTAATGTACTCCTCATCCTCAAACCATTCGTCCGGGTCGCTGTAATCGTATGGGTCCACATCCAGATTATCCTCGATGTACTGGGCAATCTCCTCCTCCGAGAAGCGTTTGACAGCCCCATACGCTTTCAGAGTGGTGTCGCCGGGACTTTCCACGCTGCGCAGGTAGGGCAGATAGCCTCCCCAGACATTTTCCGAATCGACCGAGTTGCCCGCATTGGAAGCACAGTAGGTGGCATTGATATATTCACCCTGATAGTACAGCGCTTCGCCGATCACCTGCTCGACCGCATCCTCGACCTTGGCGGAAACGCTGCTTTTTGCCGGCAGGGATGGGATGGTCCCCTTCTGATTGTTGTAGCGAATGTAGGTGTATGCCGCTACCGCCTGCGCTTTGAGCGCCTCCTCGCGAAAGCTGGCGCCCATCTCCGCCTCTACCACCCGTCCGACGATATTCTGCGCCGAACCTTTGACCGTTTTGCCGTTGACCTTGATGGCAAGGGTGTTTTTGCTCAGCGCTTTGGAGCTGCTCGAGCTGCTCTGCTCGGAAGATTTGCGCTTGAGGGTAGTGCTCTCGGATTTTTCGCTGCTATCCATCTTTTTCTTGGTGCTGCTCAAACCCAGGTAATCCTCCAACTGGCTGTACAGCTGCTCTCTGACATCCTGGCTTGGCTTCTGTTGTACATTCTGTGCTTGTATCATCTGCTTGTTCCTCCTTACATGATATGGTTTAGGAAGCGCTGTGCAGCGCCGCCTTCAGCTGTGCCTCGTCCGGTTTGGTCCCGCCAAACAGCTGGTACCAGACATCGGGATAGAGCGGATTGGGATTCATCACCGCCGCCGAGGTATCCACCGATGCGCTTTCGCCCCTTCTCACCTTTCGTGCAACCACGACAAAGCGCGCATCCTTAAACTCATACGAGCAGGTGGACAGGGTCAGCAGCTGGTCGTCCGAACGGACATCCACCCCGGTGTTGATGATGCTGCGCACCAGCACGCTGTCGATATAGTCCTGTGTCTGCTGCGGGTCCTGCGCGTCGATGAACTCGTGGTAAGGGAAAATCTTCCCATGCTCGGCGTGGGTATTGGTATAAAAGACCGAAATGATCTTGTACTGACCGTCATGATAAACGCTGTTAAAGTCAATCACCGAATGCTCCTGATAAAAGCTCAAGTCGGTGTATCCTTTGAGGATGTTGAACATCTGCCCGTCGGTACGGATGTTGTGTCCATAGACAATGACGTTGGTGCTGGGCTTTTGCAGGTCATCCGACGCATCTACAAACGGAACGGCGTGTTCGCTGTACTCCCCTTCAAAATTCATCCGGTAGTACTTGGTGTTGTCGGTGGTCTGCACCACCGGATAATCCAGCGCGGTGCCATCGATGCTGATCCAGCCCACCGTGTCGGGATTCAGCTCCCACAAAGCGGCAAAATCCTTGCTGTACCCCGAAGGATAACCGGCAGGTGCAATCAGGGTCGGTGTATCATAGACATCCCGCAAGGTTTGGTAGGCGCTGCGGTTCTGGGCAGACTTAAAGTAGTAGTATCCCAGATAGCTGACCGAACCGGCAAAGACCAGAACAAAGACGGTCAGCAAAGCCTTGACAATCAGCGGTCGTCCCCGCGGTTCGTCCCTTTCGGCAGTTTTCTTTTCCTGCCTGCGGCGCGCTTTTTCCTGTTTGGCAGCCCGCTTTTGCTCCTTCCTGCTCACAGGCTCAGAAGGTGTGGGCTGTGGCTGCCAGCTTTCCTCTTCGTCGTCCTCTTCTTCATACAGGTCGTCATCCCAATCGTCGTCATACGGCAGTTGCTGCATCTGCGGCACGGGTGTTCCGCTGTAGTCCGGCGTTGCCTTTTCCGATGGGTTCATCTGTGCGCCGTCGGTAAAGCTGCCAGGGTTGTACCTTTTCTGCTGCTTTTTTTCCACCGCGCGCAATCCCTTGGTCCCTACGCCCGAAAAGGTGCTGACCTGCCCGCACTCGCTGACCAAATCCTCCAGAAAGCTGTTGCAGCAGCTGCGGGAGAGCTTTTCCTCCTCGCGCAATGCAATCAGCCGCAGCACCGGATGGTCCGGCGTGCCGCCCAGGATAGGCAGAAAATTCTGCTGCCAGCGGCGGGTGCGCTCGATGTAATCCTCCACCGCCTCCCGCTTGTCTGCGCGGATGGGAATATCCGAGGTGACCGCTCCCGGATAAAAATGGCGGAGCAGAGCGCCAAACAGTCCGTTTGCCACCTGGCGCAGTACCTCCTGTGCCGAGCCGCTGACCAGCGCAACGCAGGTGTTGGGGAAAAACAGGACAAAGCCTGCCTGTCCGCAGCCCGGGTCGCTCAGCGGCAGGGCATCCTGCGGCATCATCGCTCCTTGCAGCAGCCGGTCGTTGGGCATCCTTCCCTGATTTCCCAGATATTTGCGGATGTCCGCAGCCGCCCGCTCATTTTGGTGCAGCGGTTTGTTGAAGCCCTGCGCAAGGATTTCCCTTGCCCGCAGCTGCGGCGCATGGTCGACCAGCAGCACCAGCTGACAGCTGCGCACCGAGGCGCTGATCTGTTCAATCAAACGGCTGCGGTCGCTGACCATGACCTCGTCGCTGAAATCAAGCCCGAGCAGCTCAAATTCTTCTCTCAGGGTCGGGTTTTGCTGCATCAGCCGGTACAACGAGTAGCCGGTGTCGAGCAATAATACCTTGTGGTTCACCAAACCGCCCCTTCCTTGTATCAATCGTCCGAATATTCCCCTTGCAAAACAGGACAAATCCGCCCTTTTACCAGGGGAAATCTGCTTTTTATTATAGAGGAAAGGGGGAGTTTATGCAAGAAAACTTTTGTTAATTTGAAAAATTATCTGAACTTTGTAAAAAAATCCCCCTTCCCTCCTGTTTTGCAGGAAGAAAGGGGGATTTTCTATTGCATCCGCTTTGGATTAGCGTCTTTTTTCTCTAATCTCTTCGCAGATCATCTGAACAAATTCATCCACGCTCATTGCACCGCCGTCGGTACCTTTGCGGGTACGAACCGATACGCTGTCGGTTTCTGCTTCCTTCTCGCCGACAACCAGCATATACGGAATCTTCTTGAGCTGCGCTTCACGAATCTTGTAGCCCATCTTCTCCGAGCGCCAATCCGCTTCGACACGGATACCGGCTGCCTGGAGCTTTTCAAGGACTTTCTGTGCATAGTCGTGATGCTTTTCACTGATTGGAATAATCATTGCCTGTGTTGGCATCAGCCAGGTCGGCAGTGCACCGGCATATTTTTCCAGCAGCAGCGCCAGAGTACGCTCATAGCAGCCGATGGAGGTGCGGTGGATGATGTATGGGAAGTGGTCCTTTCCGTCCTCACCCACATAGGTCATGCCGAATTTCTGTGCCAGCAGCATATCGATCTGGATGGTAATCAGGGTGTCCTCTTTGCCGAATACATTCTTAATCTGAATATCCAGCTTTGGTCCGTAGAAGGCAGCCTCGTCGATACCAACCTTGTAATCCAGACCCAGGTGGTCCAGAATCTTCTTCATTGCTCCCTGTGCTTCTTCCCACTGTTCCGCAGTACCTTCATACTTGTCGGTGCGGTTCGGGTCCCACTGGCTGAAGCGGTAGCTGACATCCTCTGCCAGACCCACTGTTTCCAGACAGTATTTTGCCAGCTCCAGACAGCCGCGGAACTCGTCCTCCAGCTGGTCCGGGCGCAGGATCAGGTGACCTTCCGAGATGGTGAACTGACGCACACGAATCAGACCGTGCATCTCACCGGAGTCCTCGTTGCGGAAGAGGGTCGAGGTTTCACCCAGGCGCATCGGCAGGTCGCGGTAAGAGCGGGCGCGGTTGAGGTAGACCTGATACTGGAACGGGCAGGTCATCGGGCGCAGCGCAAAGCACTCTTTGGTTTCGTCGTGTGGGTCGCCCAGTACAAACATGCCATCCAGGTAGTGATCCCAGTGACCGCTGATTTTGTACAGCTCTCTCTTTGCCATGTACGGGGTTTTGGTCAACTGGTAGCCACGCTGTGCCTCGGTGTCCTCGATCCAGCGCTGAAGCTGCTGGATGACCTTGGCGCCGTTTGGCAGGATAATCGGCAGACCCTGACCGACCACATCGACAGTGGTGAAATATTCCAGCTCACGACCGATCTTGTTGTGGTCGCGGCGGCGGGCTTCCTCCTGCTGCTGCAGGAAGGCATCCAACTCGCTTGCTTTCGGGAATGCCACGCCGTACATACGGCACATACTGTCGCGGGCAGCATCGCCGCGCCAGTATGCGCTGGTTGCCTGTGTCAGCTTGACTGCTTTGATTACACCGGTGCTCATCAGGTGCGGTCCGGCACACAGGTCGGTAAAGTCGCCCTGTGTATAAACGCTCAGCTCCCAGCCCTTTTCGGCATATTCTTCCAGCAGCTCCAGCTTGTAATCCTGTCCTACAAAGAGGCTTCTGCCCTCTTCCACAGTGATGATACGTTTTTCAACCGGGATATTTTCCTTGACAATCTTTTTCATCTCTGCTTCGATTGCACCAAACTGGTCGGGGGTGAACGGTTTTACCCCGCCGATGTCATAGTACCAGCCGCTTTCCAGAGCAGGACCGATACCAAACTTGGCTCCCGGGAACAGATGCTGGATAGCCTGTGCCATCACATGGGCAGCGGTATGCCAGAATGCCTTTTTTCCGTCCTCGTCATCAAAGGTGCAGATTTCCAGCTGGCAGTCCTCGGTGATTGGGGTGCGCAGGTCAACCGCTTCGCCGTTGATTCTGCCGCAGCAGGCTGCTTTTGCAAGACCTGCGCCCAGCGATTTTGCTACGTCGATGACCGAAACGCCCGATTCAAATTCCTTTACGCTTCCGTCTTTGAGTGTAATGTGAATCATAGAAATATTCCTCCTCTATTTTCTTTCTTCCGGTTTTCGATTTTGTTGAGGGAGATTGTACCTGTTCCCGCTTTTCCTCCGCCGTTCTTCCAAAAAACGGACCACATCAAAAAATTCCGGGTAACGATAAAATTCCCTGTGTCCTGCCATCTGCTTGAGCTGGCTGACGCTCACCCATTTGATCTGGCTGACCTCTTCGGTCTGCAAAACGGCGTCTGCCGTGTCAAAATCCTGTTCGACCACAAAGTTTTCCGACAGCAGCTTGCCGCGCACCTTGCGGTTGAGCTTGTGCACTTGGGAGGGCAGGATGTGGATTCCAATTTCCTCGAGCGGCTCACGGATGCACGCCTGCTGCGAGCTTTCTCCTGCCAGCACACAGCCGCTGTGGGTTGCCCAGGTGCCGGGGAGGTCCTTTTTCAGGTCCGAGCGCTTTTGAATCAGAATCTCGTCTTTGCTGTTGACAATCCACACGTCCACCACCATCACATACTGTCCGTCGGACAGCGGCTCTCCTCTTACAAAGGTTTTGCCGGTGCGGTTTCCGTAGATGTCATAGATGTCGCAGACCTCGTCCGCCTGCTTTTCCCGGATGACGCTGGTATCATGGGTTTGCGTGTCCTCCATCGGCGCTCCCTCCCTCCTTGTCGCGGATTTGCCAAAAAGCATTTAAAAAACAAAAAAGCTCCATCCCATATCCTGGGATGAAGCAGATTCTATTCGCTCCACGGTTCCACCCGTATTATGCCCTTGCTTTCCAAAGAAAGCGGACATCTCTTTTTCGACCTGTAACGCTGTCGATGCGTCGCATTTGGAGCAGGCTGCCCTTTTCATGCGCTCTCCGGGGTGGTACCGAACGGCGATCCGACGCGGGTGCTTTCAGCTGCATCCTGATGATGCCGCACCTTTCTCTGTTGCGCAAAATCCTGCCTGACGGCTTCCCCTTCTACGATTTGCGGGATGTTCTTTTTTATTTTGCTTTCATGTTACCACCCAAACCCGTAAATGTCAACATAAATTTCTTGACAAGTCTTACTCTAACAGATAAAATAAATATATACCATTCATCTTTTGGAGAAAAGATGACGGTACCCCATGCGACAAAGCGGATTGCGTTCCGCTTTTTTGGCTGCCTGATTTTTTCGATTGCAGCAGAATCCACCCTCTTTCAGAGTTTTTTCTCAAATTGAGATCGAATACACATTTTGAAAAGACCCTTTTTGATGCACGGCGCCTGCGCTGCCTATTTTTGCAGCATACGGCGTGCTGTCTGGAATTTGTTTTCTTTTTATGCCCATTTGTGATTGCAGATAGAAAAAGTCAATATCGAAACACAGGTCAATTCGCTTCTTTCTCCCCCTTGCCGCAGTTTTTACCGGTGTTGTCCGGTCGTTTGGGTCAGGGTGTTTTGAGGAATCACTCTGAGCGTGTCCTTTTTTATTTTACAAAGAAAAGGATGGGTTCGGATATTTTGTTGTGTCTTAAAAACGGGCACCGATTTTCAAAATCACCCCCGGGCGGTGTGTCCGGCTCCGAGCAGATTTTGCTCACAAACGATAGAAGGAGGAATAACAGTTCCATGGACCCGATTTTTACTTATCTTGTCTGCATCCTGATTGCACTGGCAGCAGGCGCAGCGGTCGCATTCCCGCTGGGAATCCAGTACCGCAAAAAGGTGGCGGAAGCCGAGCTTGGCACCGCTGAGGAGGAAGCAAAACGCATCATCAGCGATGCCATCAAGGACGCTGAAGTCAAGAAAAAAGAGGCACTGGTGGAGGCAAAGGACGAAATCCACAAGCAGCGCACCGAGGCAGAAAAAGAGGTCAAAGAGCGCCGCAATGAGGTACAGCGTTTAGAACGCCGCATCCAGCAGAAGGAAGAATCCATCGACCGCAAGATGGACAATCTGGAGAAAAAAGAAGAAACCCTGCAAAATAAAATCAAAGAGGCAGAAGGTCGCCTGAAGGAAGCCAACGAAATCAAAGCCAGCCAGTTTGAAGCGCTGGAAAAAATCTCCGGCTACACCGCAGAGCAGGCAAAGGAATACCTGCTTTCCAATCTGGAGAATGAGCTGGTACATGAAAAGGCGGTTAAAATCAACCTCTATGAACAGAAGTTCAAGGATGAATCCGACCAGAAGGCAAGGGAGATCATTGCAACTGCCATCCAGAAATGTGCCTCCGACTATGTGGGCGAAGTGACCGTATCGGTCGTTCCGCTGCCAAACGATGAGATGAAGGGACGCATCATCGGTCGTGAAGGACGAAACATCCGCACACTGGAAACCCTTACCGGCGTTGACCTGATTATCGACGACACACCGGAAGCAATCACCCTGTCCAGCCACGATGCTGTTAAACGTGAAATTGCCCGCACCGCTCTGGAGCGCCTGATTCAGGACGGAAGAATCCATCCGGCACGCATCGAGGAAACGGTAGAAAAAGCACAGCGTGAAATCGAAAACAAAATCAAGCAGGATGGTGAACGTGCGGTTCTGGAGACCAACGTCCACGGTATGCACCCGGATATGATCAAGCTGCTAGGTCGCATGAGATACCGTTCCAGCTACGGTCAGAACGTATTGCAGCACTCCATCGAGGTGGCTCATCTGGCAGGCGTAATGGCTGCCGAGCTGGGCGCAGATGTTGCTACTGCCAAACGTGCCGGTCTGATTCACGACATCGGCAAAGCCCTGACCCACGAAATCGAGGGCAGCCATGTCAAGATTGGCGTCGACCTTGCCAGAAAGTACAAGGAAAGCCCGGCTGTCATCCATGCTATTGAAGCACATCACGGCGATGTAGAGCCAAAAACACTGGTTGCCTGCATCGTACAGGCTGCTGATGCCATCAGCGCAGCAAGACCCGGCGCAAGACGTGAAAATCTGGAAAACTACATCAAGCGTCTGGAAAAGCTGGAGGAGATTGCAAACTCCTTTGATGGCGTTGAAAAGTGCTTTGCTGTTCAGGCAGGTCGTGAAATCCGCATCATGGTTCGTCCTGAGGTCATCAGCGACGACCAGATGACCATTATCGCCCGCGACATCGTCAACAAGATTGAATCGGAGATGGAATATCCCGGTCAGATCAAGGTCAACATCATCCGCGAAAGCCGCGCTGTTGATTACGCAAAATAAAAATTCTTCTATTGACCGCTGCCCAAAGGGCAGCGGTCAATTTTTTTGATACCGGTCTTGTAAATCAGACATAAAAATTGGCACAGCAGGTTTAATCTGCTGTGCCAATTTTTAAAAAGACAGCGAAAGGAACCGTCAAATATTTTCCAATTCCTTTTGCTTTTGCAGGGCAATCTCCTGATTTTGCAAAGCTGCCTGCGCATACCAGTACTTTGCCTGCTGCATATCGCGCTGTGTGCCGATTCCGTCCTCATAAAAGGATGCCAGATTGCATTGGGCATCGCGGTCCCCATGCTGTGCGGAACGCTGTGTCCAGTAAAATGCCTGTTCAAAGTCCTGGCAAACCCCCAGCCCTTTCAGATAAAAATATCCAACCTGACATTCTGCCAGCGGATACCCCTGCTTTGCCAGCACAAGGTGTCCGTCAAAGCATTTATCATACTGCTTGGTGTTCCAGTACGCCTCGATCAAACGGTTACATTCTTCCAGTTCGGGAGATGGTTTATAATACCCTGTTGCCATCGCTTCCACTTTCTTTCCGTTGCAAAATTTTCGGAATCTGCACCAAAGGAAATTAGTCCTCTTTGAGTTGGTACTGTTCAATCAGCTGCTGCATATGCTCTGCACCGTTGACCAGGATGACCTGATCGTCCACCACCAGACAAGGGATGCCCGCGCGGTGCTGCTCACGAACCTCCTGCATTTCCGGCGCAGTGTCGCGGACCTTCAAAAAGCTCTTGAGCTTACCAACACCTTCGCAGATGTCGACGTACATATACTTAATGTTATTCTCTGAAAGAACCTCTTTCACCGGTGGGCAGCCGCCTCATGTGCCGGTGCCGAACAAAATAATCTTTCTCATAGCACTCTCTCCTTGCTTATCGGTTGATATTTGATAGAAAAAATAGTTCATTTTCTTTTATTATATAGATTTTATCAATCGTTGTAAAGAGGATTTTAAATTGTTTTCCGGCTTCTCCCGCACAAAAACGACCGGCTTTGCTCGACACCGCTGCCGATTCAGAGTATAATGAAAGGGTAACTTTCCTGCTTTTGGCAGGAACAGGGTAAATCTATTGGAAGGGAAGGCTTTTTCCATGAACGAACGACTCAACTCCTTTTACAGGGAGCTAAAAGATAAAAAGGTATCCTTCATCGGTTTGGGACGCAGCCACCGCGAACTGCTGGGAATGTTCGCTGCTAAAGGCGCACAGGTATCGCTGCGCGACAAACGCACCCGCGAGCAGATTGGAGAGGAGGCAGACCGGCTAGAGGCCATGGGCATCCGGCTGCTGCTGGGAGAAAACTATCTGGAGGGACTGTGCAGCGAGGACCTGCTGCTGCGCACACCCGGAATGTACTACTTCCATCCCGCTTTGCAGCAGGCGCGGCAGGCAGGTGTGGCAGTCACCAGCGAGATGGAGCTGTTTTTCGACCTGTGTCCCTGCAAAATCTATGCGGTCACCGGCTCGGACGGCAAGACGACCACCACCTCGGTGATTGCAGAGCTGCTGAAAAAACAGGGTTATCGGGTCTTTTTGGGGGGCAACATCGGCTTTCCGCTGCTGCCGCGCATCGAGCAGATCGAGCCGCAGGACCGCGCTGTGGTGGAGCTTTCCAGCTTCCAGTTGATTTCCATGCGCCGCTCACCCGATGTGGCTGTGGTCACCAACGTCACACCGAACCATCTGGATGTCCACAAGGATATGCAGGAATACATCGATGCCAAAAAGAACATTCTGCTGCATCAGGGTGGCATCAGCCGCACGGTACTCAATGCAGATAATCCCATCACCGCCTCCTTCCTGCCGCTGGTGCGGGGGACCGCTGTCTTTTTCAGCCGCAAAACTGTCCCGTCGCTGGGCGCTTATCTGGGCGAGGACGGAATGCTGTACTGCAACGACCGAAGCGGAACGACCCCTGTGCTGCCGATGGAGCAAATCCGCATCCCGGGCATCCACAATGTAGAAAACTATCTGGCTGCCATCAGCGCCGTATGGGGTGAGGTGGACTGCGAAAATATCGTGCAGGTGGCACAGCAGTTTGCCGGCGTGGAGCACCGAATCGAATTTGTGCGGGAGCTGGACGGCGTCAAATGGTACAACGACTCGATTGCCTCCAGCCCGACCCGCACCATCGCAGGATTAAACTCCTTCCACCAGAAGCTCATCCTGATTGCGGGCGGCTACGACAAAAAAATCCCCTTTGAGCCGCTTGCACCCAAAATCATCGAAAAGGTCAAGACCCTCATCCTGATGGGTGTGACCGCGCCGAAGATCGAAGCGGCTGTCACTGCCTGCGAAGGCTTTGACCCGCAGCAGCTGCGCATCCTGCACGCCAAAGATATGCAGCAGGCGGTCGAGCTTGCCCGCCAGTGCGCACAGCCGGGGGACATCGTTTCGCTGTCGCCTGCCTGCGCCAGCTTTGACCTCTACCCGGATTTTGAAGCAAGAGGCAGACACTTTAAGGAGCTGGTTCATCAGCTGTAAGATGAGGGAGGGTTCTCCATGGATATTCAACTGAAAGCACGCACGCCGGAAAATGTGCTCACCTATTTTGAGCGCACAAAGGATCCCGACATCGAGCGGATGTTTCCCCGCAGCGTGCTGACCCGTGAGCAGGCAATCGCCAACTTTCAGGCTTCGCTGCTGCCTGATGCCGACAGCTTTGGGCAGACCATCTGGGCAGACGGCGAATATGTGGGGGACATCTGGTGCTTTTGCATCGACCGCAGCCAGCAGCCCAACGCCATGCTCAGTCTATGCCTCTTTGCCAAGGAGCGATGGGGACAGGGCATCGGCAGTCGGGCAATGCAGCTCTTTCTGCCAATGGTGACCGAGCGGTTTCGTCTGCAAAGCATGGGTGCCTTTGTTTATTCCGACAATCTGCCTTCTTTGCACCTTCTGCAAAAGAATGGCTTTGTTGTGCGGGAGCGCTTTGTGGAGGACGGCAGGGAATCGGTCTATCTGGAGCGGTAAACGGTCGGCACAACAGAATAGACTAGAGAAACTCCATTTGATAAAAACCTTTTTGTGCAGGGTACAGCATTTAAACAACCCGAACGGATCCCCAAAGCGGACAGGGAACCCAAAACAGAAGAAGGAGGAGGCTCATGTCCAGCATCACCAAGCAGGCTTTGGAGCACGCTTTAAAAAGTCTGCTGCTAAAAAAGCCCTTTCATAAAATCACCATCAACGACATCACCGAGGAGTGCGGTGTCAGCCGCATGACCTTCTACTACCACTTTAAGGACATTTATGACCTGGTGGAGTGGTCCTGCATTGAGGATGCCGCCCGCGCACTGGAGGGAAAAAAGAGCTATGACACCTGGCAGGAGGGGTTTTTAAATATCTTCCATGCCGTACTGGAAAACAAGCCGTTCATCACCAATGTCTACCGCAGCGTCAGCCGCGAGCAGGTGGAGCTGTACCTGTACAAGCTGGTACACGACCTGATTTACAATGTGGTGGAGGAAAAGGCACAGGGATTGCACGTTCCCGAGGAAGACAAGGCATTCATCGCTGATTTTTACAAGTACGCCTTTGTAGGAATCATGCTGGATTGGATCAAAAACGGCATGACTGAGCCGCCCGAGCGAATCATCGAGCGCATCAGCATCCTCATTCAAGGGGACATTGCCCGTGCAGTGGGCAAATTCTGTACACCACCCATCAAATGATAAAAAATCAGATACTTTCGGCGCAGTGATAAAAATTTGGTCACTGCGCTTTTTTTGTTTATTGTGGGAATGATAAAAAGGCGGTATGATGACAGCATCAACCAAACATCCACAACGGATCGACATGAAACGGAGGTATTCTGTATGTATTATTCCAGCGGTAACTATGAAGCATTTGCACACCCGAAAAAACCGGAAGGGGTCGAGCGCAAATCCGCTTATATCATCGGCACCGGTCTTGCAGCACTGACTGCCGCCTGCTATCTGGTGCGTGACGGACAGATGCCCGGCAAGCACGTACACATCTTTGAAAAGGACCCGGTTGCCGGCGGCGCCTGCGACGGTTACGAGTTCCAGAATATAGGTTACGTCATGCGCGGCGGACGTGAGATGGACAACCACTTTGAGGTCATGTGGGATCTGTTCCGCTCGATTCCTTCCATCGAGACCGAAGGGGTCAGCGTACTGGACGAATACTACTGGCTCAACAAAAAGGACCCGAACTACTCTTTGATGAGAGCGACCCAGAACCGCGGCGAAAGCGCACACACCGACGGCAAGTTCGGTCTTTCCGATAAAGCCGCTATGGAGATCATGCGTCTGTTCTTCACACCGGATGAGCAGCTGTATGACAAACGCATCAACGAATTTTTTGACGACGAGGTATTCGACTCCAACTTCTGGCTGTACTGGCGCACCATGTTCGCCTTTGAAAACTGGCACAGCGCACTGGAGATGAAGCGTTACATCCAGCGTTACATCCACCATGTCGGCGGTCTGCCGGACTTTCGAGCTTTGCGCTTTACCAAGTACAACCAGTATGAGTCGATGATTCTGCCGATGGTCAAATATCTGGAGAGCTTTGGCGTGCAGTTCCACTACAACACCAAGGTTACCGACATCCAGTTTGACATCCAGCCAAACCGCAAGGTAGCAAAACGTATCGAGCTGCTGGCAGACGGAAAGACCGAGCAGCTGGATTTGACCGAAAACGATCTGCTGTTTATCACCAACGGCGGCTGTGTAGAAAACTCCTCCCTGGGTTCCCAGAACGAGCCTGCTGCCTTCAACACCGAGCTGAAATCCGGCGGCGGCTGGGACCTGTGGCGCAGAATCGCTGCGCAGGACCCTTCCTTTGGCAATCCTGATAAATTCTGCTACGACCCGGAACAGTCCAACTGGATGAGTGCAACGGTCACCACCCTGGACGACAAGATTCCTCCGTATGTTCAGAAAATCTGCCAGCGCGACCCGTTCAGCGGCAAGGTCGTCACCGGCGGTATCGTCACCGTCAAGGATTCCAACTGGCTGTTGAGCTGGACCTTCAACCGTCAGCCGCAGTTTAGAAATCAGCCAAAGGGTCAGCTGGTCGGCTGGATTTACGGTCTGTTCAGCGACCGTCCCGGCAACTATGTCAAGAAAGCGATGCGCGACTGCACCGGCAAGGAAATCTGCATGGAGTGGCTGTACCACATGGGTGTGCCGGAGGATCAGATTGAAACGCTGGCAGAAAACAGCGCCAACATCGTTCCTTGCATGATGCCATATATCACCGCCTTCTTTATGCCGCGCACCGCAGGCGACCGTCCTGACATCGTACCAAAGGGCGCTGTCAACTTTGCCTTCATCGGTCAGTTTGCCGAGACAGTCCGCGACACCATCTTCACCACCGAATACTCGATGCGCACCGGCATGGAGGCTGTCTACACCCTGCTGGACATCGACCGCGCTGTGCCGGAGGTATGGGGCAGCGTCTATGATTTACGCGACCTGCTCAACGCCACCGTACAGCTGCGCGATGGCAAAAAAATCACCGATATGGAGCTGGGCTTCAAGGAACGCCTTGCTCTCAAGGAAGTCCTCAAAAAGATCGAGGGCACTGACATCGAAAAACTTCTGAAAGAATATCATGTAATCTAACTCCCGTCACACAAGCAGAAAAAAGGATCTTCGCTCCAGGAAGGTCCTTTTTTCCTGCCCTTTTGTTATACAAATAGTATTTTAACTAATAAAAACAACAGAATCCCACCTGTTTTTGTCGGAATACCGATTGAAAAGGGGCAGAATCCGCTGTATAATAAGGCGTACTGAAAAAGGGGGAAAGAGGATGGAAAATAATCATAAGGAATATCTGGAGTGCGAACGGCACTGGGTATTTGCTCTGCTGATCTTTGTCGGAGGCTTTTACGGGGTCTATACCTATCTGCTGCGGGGAGGGGTATTCTGCAACGCCCAGACCGCCAACTTTGTATTGTTCGCCATCGAGCTGGGAAACTTTCACTGGTCTAAGGCTGCTTATTATCTGATTCCGATGACCGCTTACATGGCAGGCGCGTTTGTGTCCGAGGCAGTCTCCATCAAGCTGACCCGCGTGAAGTTTCTGCGCTGGGAAACGGTGCTGGTTGCCATTGAAATCCTATTCATCATCGTTTTAGGATTCATCCCTGACTCCGCTCCCTTTCAAATTTCGCAGATTGCCATCAATTTTATCTGCTCGATGCAATACAACACCTTCCGGCAGGCGGAAGGTATCCCGATGGCAACCACCTTCTGCACCAACCATGTGCGCCAGGTGGGCATCCATCTGCACTACTTTTTGACCAAACGGGACCTTACCTTCCTCAAACGCTCGATGCGCCACCTGGGGATGCTGGGGATGTTTGTGCTCGGCGGGGTCATCGGTGTGTTTGCCTGTCACTGGATGGGCGGAAAAGCCATCTGGGGAACCGCTGTACCGATGCTGGTGCTGTTCATCAGTCTGCTGCGCGCCGACCTGACGGTGGAAAAGGAGCGGCTGCACACCCTGCCGCATGGACACTAAGAAAAAAACAAATCAAACATAAAAACACCCTGACCGTTTTAAAGGTCAGGGTGTTTTTTAATCTGCCGAAAACCGACAAAATTATTCTTCTTCCGGCTGCATCGCCCTCTCGAGCAGCTGATTGATCTGTTCGTCCTGCTTGTCACTGTCCTCCAGTGTCGACGGCTGCGCAGATTTCGGCAGGGAAGTGGTATCTTCTGTTTCTTCCGACTCCTCTTCCTTCTCGGTGACTGCGATGCCGATGATGCTGGTCTGGTCGTCCACACGCATCACCTTGACGCCGCCCGCATAACGGGACTGCTTGGAAATCTGGTCCGCCGGGATGCGGATGATGATACCGCTGTCGGTAATCAGGATGATGTCGGTCTGATCGTCCACCATCTCAAAACCGGCAACCGGTCCGTTCTTATCACAGTAGTAGTTGCGCAGACCCTTGCCGCCGCGGGTTTGCAGGCGGTATTCCTCGCTGTCGGTACGTCTGCCCAGACCGGACCGAGAAACCGTTAGGATGTCGCCTGCTGTTTCGTCCGGCGACAGGACGACCATGCCGACCACCTGGTCCTCGGCTTCCAGAGAGATTGCCTTGACACCGCGCGCCGTTCTACCCATCGAGCGGGCATCCTCCTCGTGGAAGCGGATGCTCATGCCCTGTCGGGTCGCCAGTACCACGTCGCTGTGACCATCGGTAATCTTGACCCATGCCAGCTCGTCGCCCTCATCGAGGTTAATGGCAATCAGACCGCTCTTGCGCACATTGGTGTACGCATTGTACTCGGTACGCTTGATGACACCGTTGCGGGTGACCATGACGTAGTACCGGTCCTCGGCGCTGATGTCCGAGGTCTTAATCACGCAGGTAATCTTCTCACCCTGTTCCAGCGGCAGGATGTTGACTACATTGGTGCCGCGGGAGGTACGGGAGCCTTCCGGTATCTCGTAGCCTTTGATGCGGTAGACCTTGCCCTTATTGGTGAAGAACATCAGATAGTCGTGGGTGGAGCAGGTATAGATGTCGCTGACAAAGTCCTCGTCACGGCGGGTCATGCCGCTGATTCCGCGTCCGCCGCGGCGCTGGGTCTTATAGACATCCAGCGGCTGGCGTTTGAGGTAGCCAAAGTGGGTCAGGGTGACCACACATTCCTCCTGTGGGATGAGGTCTTCGATGTCCACCTCTCCTTCCACCGAGGCAATCTCGGTGCGGCGAGGGTCATTAAATTTTTCCTTGATTTCCAGCAATTCCTGTTTGACGATGGCACGGACCCGCTTTTCGTCGGCAAGGATGGCGTTATATTCCGCAATCTTTGCGTGCAGCTCATCGGTTTCTGCCTTGAGCTTTTCTCTTTCCATGCCAGCCAGACGTCCCAGAGGCATCTGGATGATTGCCTGTGCCTGGATGTCATCCAGACCGAAGCGCTCCATCAGCACCTCTTTACCTTCCTGTGAGGTGTAGTGGGAGCGGATAATGGAGATGACTTCATCGATATAATCGAGAGCAATGACCAATCCTTCCAGGATGTGGGCGCGTTCCTTTGCCTTTTTCAGGTCAAAGATGGTTCTGCGGGTGATAATCTGCTCCTGGAACTTGATGTATTCTTCCAGCATCTGGCGCAGGGTCAGGGTCTTTGGCTCTCCGTTGACCAGAGCCAGCATAATGACGCCGACAGTGTCCTGCAACTGGGTATAGGTATACAGCTGATTGAGCACCAGCTGGGCGTTGGCATCGCGTTTGAGCTCGATGACAATCTTCATGCCCTTGCGGCTGGAGTCGTCGCGGATGTAGCTAATCTGGTCGATCTTCTTTTCCTTGACCAGCTCGGCAATGCGCTCGATGAGCCGTGCCTTGTTGACCATGTAAGGAATCTCGGTGACCACAATGCGCTCGCGTCCGTTTTTAAATTCCTCGATGTTGGTTTTGGCGCGCAGGGTAATCTTGCCGCGTCCGGTCGCATACGCCGCACGGATGCCCGAGCGACCCATGATGATGCCGCCGGTCGGGAAATCGGGACCCTTGATGTGGGTCATCAGCTGCTCGAGCCCTGCATCCGGGTTGTCCAGCAGACAGCAGGCACCGTCAATGACTTCACCCAGATTGTGCGGTGGGATGTTGGTCGCCATACCGACTGCGATACCGGTGGAGCCGTTGACCAGCAGGTTTGGAAAACGGCTGGGCAGAACGGTCGGTTCCTTCAGACGGTCATCGTAGTTGGACTGAAAATCCACCGTTTCCTTGTCGATGTCGGTGAGCATCTGCATGGAAATTTTGCTCATCTTCGACTCGGTGTATCGGTAAGCTGCCGGCGGATCGCCGTCGATCGAACCGAAGTTACCGTGACCGTGTACCAGCGGGTAACGCAGGGAAAAATCCTGTGCCAGACGCACCAGCGCATCGTAAACCGAAGCGTCGCCGTGTGGATGGTACTGACCCAGCACGTTACCGACCGTGTCAGCGCACTTACGGAACTCTCTCTCCGGGTACAGTCCGTTTCCGTACATGGTGTACAGGATACGTCTGTGGACCGGTTTGAGTCCGTCCCGGACGTCCGGCAGCGCACGGCTGGCAATGACCGACATGGAGTAATCCAGATAGGCATCCTTCATCTCCTGCTCAATATCCTTTTGAATCAGGTTTTCACCCGATGTATTCATCTTGCTTCCTTCCTTTCCGCACCGCAATTACTATTTGGAACGCTGCTCATAGACAGCAGACACCTTTTCTTTCATCAGGGCGACAAACAGCTCGGTCTGCTGCGGTTCCATCACTGCTTTGGGCAGGATGTAGACATGGTTTCCCTGATAAATGATGGAAAAGACCTTTTTTAGCTCATACAGATGTACCACCTCGTCGTAGGACACCTGTTTCTCATTGAGATGAAAGCTGTTTTCCTCAAAAACAAGGTGCTGTTCTCCCTCTTTCTCGAAGGCTATGGCAATATCCCGATTAAAGCGCTGGCTTTTTTTCTTAATAAACAGTGCGACACCGCCCAGCAGCAGTGCAAACACAAACATAAAGCCGTTTTGTGTAGAGAAAAATCCAACCAACTGTACACACATCAGCAGCACCAGCACCACAAAGAGCATTCTTGCCCGCTTTCCGGTACCATCCGCCTGATCGGTCGCGCACAGTCCGTCAAAAATATCCATGTACTTCGGGATAAAGGTGATGTTGAGCAATCCCTGCTCCTGTGTGTCTTCTGCCGGCTCTTCCTCCCCGATTTCCCAGGAAATATTTTCCTGGGAAATCATTTCCTCGGAAATATCCTGTGCCTGCTGTTCTTTTCTCTCATTTTCCTGCATATTGACCCTTACCTTCCTTCTCCGGCTGTATCCGACGATTTAAGGTTTTTAAACCCATCCACCTGGTCGAGGATCACCAAATCTGCCTGCTTGAGTGCCTCATCCGGTATGATGACCCTTCTGCCGTCCTTGATCTGCAGAATGATGGAATTGCCAATCCGCTCCGCTCCGACGATGTCCTGGGTCAGAATCGAGCTGCGGTGTCTGCCGTTGAGAAAGCAGACCAGCTTGTCCGGTTCAAAAGCATATTCCATCGGCTCAAGCAGGCTGGGGTCCTTTTTCAGTTCCCGCAGTACCGAGCGTTTGAGCGCAATAGGAAACATGACGAAATTATAAAACAGATTGAAAATCTGAAAAACAATCATCAAAATTCCTGCAATCAGGTAAATATCCGACAGCCAGCCTTCGGTAAAGGTGCCTTTATAGATGGCAACCAATCCCAGTATTGTGAACAGCACCGCCCACAAAATGGCACGTTTGCGCCCTTTTTGAATCTGGTCCTGCGAGTGGGTCATTGCATAGTCCACATAATGCTGCTCGGTGAGCTGGATGGTCAGGCGATGAGCAAAATCGTTGATCGACTGCTTTTGTGCCGACCCATTTGCTTTTTCTTTTTTCATGTCGATCTTCTCCTAAATATCCAGATTTCTTACAAAGCGGGCGTTCTGCTCGATAAATTCTCTTCTGGGGGCAACCTTATCTCCCATGAGGATATTGAAGATCTCGTCCGCGCGCTCGGCATCCGCCATTGTCACCTGAATCATGGTACGGCGCTCAGGGTCCATGGTGGTTTCCCACAGCTGTTCGGCGTCCATCTCACCCAGACCTTTGTACCGCTGGATGTTGACCTTGCCTCCGTCGGCGCCCAGCTCTGCGATATATTCGTCGCGCTGTGCATCCGAATAAGCATAGCGGACCTTTTTGCCGCGGGAGAGCTTAAAGAGCGGCGGCTGTGCCAGGTAGATGTGTCCCTGCTCAATCAGCGGACGCATAAAGCGGAAGAAGAAGGTCAGCAGCAGGGTGCGAATATGGGAGCCGTCGACATCGGCATCCGCCATGACGATGACCTTGCCGTAACGCAGTTTTTCCAGGTCGATCTCATCGCCGACACCGCAGCCGAGGGCGGTGATGACCGGCAGCAGTTTTTCGTTTGTATACACCTTATCCAGCTTGACGCGCTCGACGTTGAGCATCTTTCCCCACAGCGGAAGGATTGCCTGGAAGGAGCTGTCGCGTCCCTGTTTTGCCGAACCGCCTGCCGAATCACCCTCGACGATATAGATTTCGGTGCGCACATTATCATGGTCGGAGCAGTCTGCCAGCTTACCCGGCAGGCTGACGCCCTCCAGAGCGGATTTTCTCTCCCGAGTGCGGTCTCTTGCCAGGCGTGCCGCTTCTCTTGCCTGAGCGGCTGTCAGCGCCTTATCCATGATGGTGCGTGCAACTGCCGGATTTTCCTCGAAGTAGGTGCTCATCTTCTCGTAGGTGATGCGGTAGACCAGGGTGCGCATCTCGGTGTTGCCCAGTTTGGTCTTGGTCTGTCCTTCAAACTGTGCTTCTTCGAGCTTGACCGAGATGATTGCTGTCAGACCTTCCATGACGTCCTCTACGCTGTATTTGTCGCTTTCTTTTTTAAAGATACCACTCTTCTTTGCGTAGTCGTTAAAGGCTCTGAGAAGGGCTGTGCGGAAACCAATCTCGTGGGTACCACCGTCTGCGGTGTGAATGTTGTTGGCAAAGGAGAGCAGGGTGGTGTTGTAGCTGTCGTTGTATTGCAGCGCCACCTCGACGGTGGAATGCTCCCCGTCGCCCGAATAGTAGATGACATCCTCGTGCAGGACATCCCAGATATTCTTTTTGCGCTCGTGGATATAGTCGACAAAGCTGCGGATACCGCCCTCATAGTGCAGCACCTCGCGGACCGGCTGTTCGCCGCGCTCGTCGCTGAAAGTGATGTTGACCCCGCCGTTGAGGAACGCCTGCTCGCGCAGACGCTTGAGCAGCACGTCATAGTCGTACCGGGTGGTTTCGGTAAAAATCTCGGGGTCGGCTTTGAAAGCCACCTGAGAACCTGTTTCGGTGGTTGGCTCAATCTTTTGCAGATCGCAGACCGGCTTGCCATGTTCAAAGCGCTGGTAGTAACGGTAGTGTCCATCACAGACTTCGACCTCCAGCCACTCGGACAGGGCATTGACTACCGATGCACCAACCCCGTGCAGACCGCCGGAAACCTTGTATCCGCCGCCACCGAATTTTCCGCCTGCGTGCAGGACGGTAAAGACAACGGTGACAGCCGGAATGCCCAGTTTTGGCTGGATGCCTACCGGGATGCCTCGACCGTTATCCTTGACGCGGACGATGTCGCCCGGCAGCAGGTCCACCAGAATCTTGGTACAATGACCTGCAAGGACCTCGTCGATTGCATTGTCCACAATCTCATACACCAGATGATGCAGACCCTGTGGTCCGGTGGAACCGATGTACATACCGGGACGCTTGCGCACCGCGTCCAGTCCCTCCAGGACCTGAATATCACTGGCATCATACTTTTGTGTCATCTCCAGGTTTTTTTCAGGTGTGTTTTCCAAAATGTTTCCCCTCCATCGATTTTGATGAATCTTTTCCATTGAAAAACGGGCCGCCTTTTCTTACGCGATGCACCGGCACAAGCAAGCGATCGAGCAGGAGCAATTTTCATCGGGCAGCCCTGTATTTTTTCTTGTTCTGATACCTTTTCATTATACCATATTTTCCCTTGCCATTACAACTTATTTTATGGATTCTTTTCTTCTAATATGTATTTTTTAAAAAAGTCCGTTTTTTCTGATAACCATCGGCTTTTTGCGCTTTTTAAAAAGAAATGGGAGCACCCTTTGTTTTGCAGGGTGCCCCCGTTGGGTTTTCATTTGATTTTACATCAATCCCAGTCGATCGATAAAGCCGCTGCGTTTGCGCAGAGTAGAGCAGGAAATCTGTGAAATATACACCGTTACTCCATCCTTTTCCCTGCATACGATGAAGGATTTGGGCAGTTCCGGAGAAACTGTAATAACCCGATGCCGCTTTTCCTGCTCACCCAAATATTCCTTGGTCAGCTTGGACACCGAGGTGTTTTCAATATCGAAGATCCCGATGATGTCGCTGCTGCGCACCACGATATCTCCTCCCAGATGCAGGTACATCTCTTTTCCCTCTTTCCTAAAATCGTTCGGTCCTGATCAACTGACCCGCGTGCAGCAGAAAGCTGCTGCCGCCTTTGAGCCCGCGAAAGCTGGCATCATCGCAGCAGGTGACAAAGACCTGCCGGTTGTCCAGATGGTTGAGCAGATAGTCCCGCCTGCCTGCGTCCAGTTCGCTCATAACATCGTCCAGCAGCACCACAGGAGCCTCGCTGGTGACCTCCTCGACCATGCTGCACTCTGCCATCTTTAAAGCCAGTACCCCACTGCGCTGCTGTCCCTGGGAGCCGTACAGGCGCATGGGCATCCCGTTGACCAGCAGCTCCAGGTCGTCCCGGTGCGGACCGCACTGGGTGGCACCGCGGATCATATCCTCCTCCCGCTCCCGGTACAGCTGCTGCTGATAGTAGATGCGCAGTTGATCCCGGGTGCAGCTGTGCGGTTCATTGACGCCGCACAGATAATGCAGGTCAAACTGCTCTCTGCCGGAGGAAATCCCCTCATAGACCTGTGCTGCCAGTGGGCGGATACGTTCCACATAGCGTGCGCGGCAAAAAGCAACCGCTGCCGCTGCGCGGGCAAGGTTCTCCTCCCAGATTTCCATCGTTTCCAGCAGCTGCGGGTGCCGTTCTGCATCCTTGAGCAGGGTATTGCGCTGCAAAAGGGTGCGCTGATATTCATGCAGATAATGCCCGTAGCGCGGCATAATCTGACCGATGGCGGTATCCAAAAACTTTCTGCGCAGCGCAGGACCCTCCCGCACCAGCGAAAGGTGGGCAGGGGAAAAGACCACCGCATAGAACTGACCGGCAAGCTCTGCCGCGCTACCCAAAGGGACCTCATTGAGGCAGACGGTCTTTGCCCGCTTTTCTCCGCGCACATCCGGTTGATTCAGCTCGATGCTGGCAGTTTCCTCCCGCAGTGCGCTCTGAAATACCAGGTCGGTGCGGCAGTGGTCCTCTCCAAAGCGAATCATCTCCCGGTCCTTGGCTCCACGGAAACTTTTTGCACCGGTAAACATCCAGATTGCTTCGGTTAAATTGGTCTTTCCCTGTGCATTTTCACCGTGAATCACATTGACATCCGGCGCTGCCTGCAAAGAAAGAGAAGCGATATTTCGAAAGTTTTGCAGCTCGATGCTTTTGATCCTCACCGGCGCACCTCCTGTTTGCTATTCTTCTTCGGCTACGGCTTCAAAACGCCATCCGTCCGCTTCCACAACGTCTCCCGGGCGGATCTTCTTGCCGCGCATGGTGCAGACCTCTCCGTTGACCTTCACCATTCCGGCAAGCACAATCTCTTTTGCCTGTCCGCCGGTATCGGTAAGCCCTGCGTATTTGATAAAGGAATCCAGTTTGATAAATTCTGTTCGAATTATAATTTTTTCTGTTTTAGTCATCATTTTTCACCCTCACTGGCAGTACGAGGAAGAGGAAGCTTTCCCCTTCCAGCGGCATCACACGCATCGGAGACAGCGCACCGTTGATCTCCATCTTGATCATATCACAGTCGGACGCTTTGAGTGCATCCAACAGGTATTTGTTGTTAAAGCCCATGCTGACCGGCTCTCCGGTCATCTCACATTCCACTTCGTCGTGCGCTTTTCCCATGGTGGTCGAGCAGTTAAGCTGAACGGTCTGTTCGGTAACTGCCAGGCGGATTGGGCTGCGCAGGCGGTCGGAGATGAGAAGAGAGGTTCTTTCTACTGCATCGGTCAAGCTGCGTGTGTTGACCTTGACGGTTGTCTTGCTCAATTTTGGGATGGCAGCGTTGTAATCGAGGAAATCCCCCTCCAGCAGACGGGATACCACATAATATCCTCCAATGCGGAAGACGATATGTTTGCTGGATACCACCAGGTAAACCTCTTCCTCCTCTTCCTTGAGCAGCTTGGAAATTTCAGAGAGCGTTTTGCCCGGCACGATGAATTGGGTGGTCAGGTCGGACACAATCGGCTCGCAGCGCAGTGCCAAACGGTAGCCGTCCACCGAAACCAAGGTGACGCAGGAGTCTTTGATGTCGAACAAAGAGCCGGTATGGACCGGCTTGGAGTCGGTGGTCGCAATGGCAAAGAGGGTCTGGTCGATCATCGATTTGAGAACGCCCTGCTTGAGGACCAGATCCGACTGCTGCTGTACATTGGGCAGTTCCGGGTATTCCTCCGCGCTCAAACCGGGGATGGTAAATTCTGATGCACCTCCGCGGATGGTGGCAAGAAACCGTTCGTCGGAAAGGATGCTGACCGTTTCTCCAGGAATGCGTCGGATGATGTCCAGCAAAAGTCTGGCAGAAAGAACCAGTTCTCCCGCCTGCTCTGTTTTGGATTCAATGGTGGTGACGATTCCAAGCTCCAGGTCGTAGCCGGTCAGCTGGAGGGTTCCCTCCTCCGCTTTGAGCAGGATACCCTCCAGAGCGGGGATCGGTGATTTTGCGCAGACTGCGCGGGAAACATTGGACACTGCTTCCACCAGCAGGTCCTTTTGGCAGATGATTTTCATGGGGTAGGACATCCTCCTTTTTGATCTGATAAGATCTATTATAACATAAATTTGAAAAAGTTTCATTGTGACTTTCTTTAGAAATTTTGAAAAAGAAAAGAGAAGGTGTACGTGTAACAAAAACAGTGTGGCAGGATTAATCAGAATATTTTTTCTGGTTGCGGGTTGCTGAAGATTTGTTCTATTCCCATAAAGGAGCAGGTTGCTTTGGAGACTGCTGATTGAATGAAATGAAAAGAATTTCAGAAAATGGATTAAGGGAAGAAGCAAAATTGCAGAAAAAGGATAGGAAAAGAAAAATATAAAAGTAGTAGTAGTAGTAGAGGCTGTGGATTTGTGAAGAAATCAAATAAATCGCATAAGCATGCGAAAAAGAAAGAGCATAGGGAGTGGGAAAATCAGTTTTGAGTTTTGTGGAAATGTGGAGATGGGAAAATGGCATGGGGAAAACGGTTGAAAAAGTGGTGGAAATAGTTGAAAATATGTGGAGGTAATCGTGGATGCAACAAAAGAATCGGGTAAGAGGAAAAAGGGATGAGGAATCTGTGAAAATAAAAAAATGGGAAATTGGGGAAATTAAAAGAAAAAGATTCTGAAAAAGGGTGAGGAACGAACTTTCCCCACCCCTTTCAAAAGTTCCTGCTGGATGATTTTGTGGAAAAATCACGGCAGATTATGCGTCACGAATATTTTTGATGATGTCCTCAACAGTTTCTTTATATTTGGTGTCTTGCTTCATATTTTTGACAACCTGTCCGGTTGCGTAAACCACGGTGGAATGATCTCTGCCGCCGAATTCATTTCCGATGGCTGCCATCGACATCTGCGTGATTTCTCGAATGACATACATGGCAATCTGTCGGGCATTGGAAATTTGAGAGGAACGCTTGGAGGAACGGATGTCTTCGGCACTGACTCCAAAGGTGCGTCCGACCTCTGAGATGATCCGCTCTACGGTCACAGGAATTGGCTGGTTATCGGTTAGAATTTCGCGGATTGCACTTTGCGCAAGCAGGATGGAAGGCGGGGTTTGTGCCAGTTTATTATAGGCGTTGAGCTTTTTAACCACCCCTTCCAGCTGACGGATGTTGTTTTTGACGTGGTTGGCAATGTATTCCTCCACTACATTCGGAATATCCAGGTCCAGCAATTCGGCTTTGCGCTTGATAATGGCAATCCTGGTTTCAAAATCCGGTGGTTGAATGTCGGCAATCAGTCCCCATTCAAAGCGGGTGCGCAGTCGCTCCTCCAGTGTTTTGATCTCTTTTGGCGGTCGGTCGGAGGTCAGGACAATCTGCTTGCCTGCCTGGTAAAGGGAATTAAAGGTGTGGAAAAATTCCTCCTGGGTACTCTCCTTGCCGCCGATAAACTGGATGTCATCGACCAGAAGGACGTCTGCCTGGCGGTATTTATCGTGAAATTCTTTGGTGGATTCGGCACCAATGGCAGCAATCAGTTCGTTGGTAAACTCTTCGCCTTTCACATAAATGACATTGGTGTTGGGGCGGTTTTCTTTGATTTCTGCGGCGATGGCATATAACAGATGGGTTTTGCCCAAACCGGATCCACCGTAGATGAACAGGGGATTGTAGGCGTTGGCAGGATTTTGTGCAACGGCACGACAGGCTGCCTGTGCAAATTTGTTCGAGCTGCCCACGATAAAGGTGGAGAAGGTATATTCGTATTCTCCGCCTTGGCTGTTCATGTCGATCTCTTCCTGGCTGTAGGATGGCAAAACCGGAGAAGCAGAGGAGGTCTGCACCGAAGCGGTGCCCTCCGAGCGGTCGGACTGACCGGAGGTTTCACAACGAATCTCGATTTGTACCGGAAAACCAACCACGGCCTCGAAGGCGCGGTTGAGCAGACCGAGGTATTTTTCTTCCACGATCTTCTTCATAAATTCAGCTTTAATGAACAACACGGCAGTATTTCCGTCAAAGCTTACCGGCTCCAGGCTTTTGATCCAGACCTGATAGGCAATCTCCGACAGTTCATGCGAGTCAATCACATATTGTCGCGTGTATTCCTTGACCATCTCAAATAATTCCTTAAACGATTCCATAGCTCGGTCCCCTTCTTGATTGATCAAAACCACATCTATCAGATGGATAGCCTGTCCTTGCCGGTACTCCCAAATCCCGGCAGGATTTCACCAATGCAGGCGCAGATAGGAAAACCCCCTCCAGAGCTTTGCAGGGGGTGAATAAATATGCGGTTTTGTTTCACAGCCTTGAATTGGATTCCACAATCAATCCACGAATCTGCCAACAAGCTTTCTGCATCAGGGAAAGAGATGGGAAGAAGATTGTGAAAATAAGTGGAAAGGATTTGGAAAACAATTTTTCAACGACTTTTACACACAATATTTTAACATAAAAAAGAGGGGGATTTCAAGAGCTTTCAACTGTTTTTAACGGGTAATCCTAAACAGATTACAGATGAATTTTTTGGAAGTTTTTATGGACAGCGCCAAAAACAGAAAAATGAGGGAAGGAAACATCAGAAGCCAAACGCATCTAAAACCGGAAAAAAGTGAGTGCAAGATAGCAGCTGTACACCACTTCCAGAGCCGATGCCCGGCAAAAAGGAGGAAGAAAAAGGGATTTGGATAAAATATTTCGGAAATTTAAAGGGGAGAAACCCTTTGATTCTCTTGACTTTTGCGGCTTTTTTGTCTATAATTCTATTCTGTAAGGTTTCGTCTTGAAGGGAGGTCGAGAAGAATGATCAGAACCTATCAGCCAAAGAAGCTGCAGAGAAAGAAAGAGCACGGCTTCAGAAAGAGAATGGCTACCAAAAATGGCCGCAAAGTTCTCGCACGCAGAAGAGCAAAAGGCAGAAAGCAGCTGAGCTACTAATCGCTGTTTGACAAAGCAGACCGGAGCCGCTTGAGCGGCGCTGGCTGCATTTTGAGGGGAATGACGGTTTATAATAAACCGGTAGGAGACAGGGGCAGGCTCTGTTTATTCTGCCTTCCACCTTTCATTCCAGAATAAGCAGGCCACTTATCCCGATAAGTGGTCTTTCTTTTTATCTATCACAGGATGGAGGAGACGCTTTGAATAAAAAGACTACCTTAAAGCTCAACAGAGATTTCCGGCGCCTTTATTATAAAGGAAGCAGCGCTGTCCATCCGTTGATCGTTACCTATGCCAGCAAAAATCGCCTGGGTCACAATCGTATCGGCATCACCGTTACCAAAAAAATCGGGAAGGCAGTTTGCCGAAATCGCTGCAAGAGAATCATACGGGCGGCGTTTGCTCAGGTGAACACCCAAATCGAGCAGGGATGGGATTTTGTGTTTGTTGCGCGGATGAAAACGCCGCAGGCAAAATCTACCGAGCTAGAACCGGTCCTCAAAAAACAAATCCAGAGCCTTACAAGACCGGACAAGTCCAAACCAAACGCCAATCCAGCAAAAGCAAAGGGACGATCACCCAAAAAAAATCTGCCCAAAGGGCAGAAGGCTTCCGAACACAGGGGAGCTGCAAGAGAACAATAAGGGAAAGACAGAGGATGTATTATAAGGAAGGAAAGCAAAGGGAGGCGTCGGCAGCATGATCAAACGACTGATGCTTTTGTTGATCCGCTTTTATCAAAAGGCGATTTCACCCCTTTTTCCGCCGCGATGCCGTTTTTATCCGACCTGTTCAGCCTATGCCTTTACCGCTATTGAGCGGTTTGGCGCGCTGCGAGGCGGTTATCTTGCGTTGCGGCGCATCTTGAAATGTCACCCGTTTCACCCCGGAGGCTATGATCCGGTGCCCGAAAAATGGAGAGAGGACAGATAATACCGACCTTTACCAGAAATGTCCTGCTGGGCACAAAAGAAGTCGCGCTGTAAAAAGAAGCTGCAGGCGCGCAGCATCCGTGCGAAAGGTTTTGCAGCATGGGTGCAGAATTGGAGGTTTTCGATGTATATTCTTGGTTACCCGCTAGGGCTTATTATGCGGCTGCTGTACAATCTGCTGCACAGCTACGGCTGGTCGCTGATCCTGTTTACCCTGTTAATCAAGCTGGTAATGGTGCCGCTGTCCATCAAGCAGCAGAAATCTTCTGCTAAGATTGCAGCAATCCAGCCGCAGATGCAGGAAATCCAGAAGATGTACGCAAAGAACCAGCAGAAGATGAACGAAGAGATGCAGAAGCTCTATGAGCGTGAGAAGTACAATCCGGCAGGCGGATGTCTTCCAATGCTGATTACCTTCCTGGTTCTGTTTGGACTCATTGACGTTATCTACAACCCGATGCGTCATATCCTGGGCATGAGCAACGAAGTGATTGCACAGGCAACAGAGATTCTCAAGGGTTTGGGAATTGCATTTAGCCAGTATTCGCCTCAGACGGCGATCATCTCTTCGGTACAGGCAAATCCTGAGGCATATTCCGCCATGGGAGCTGACTTTATCAACGCAGTTCAGTCGTTCAACCTGAACTTTTTAGGTATCAACCTGGGCGAAACGCCTTCGTTTGGAATGAACGTTTTGATGCTGATCCCGATTCTGTCCGGCGTGACTGCGTTTGCAGTTTCCTGGATTTCGATGAAGATCAATCCGGCGGCAATGGAAGGTCCTGGAGCCGGCACCATGAAGGTCATGATGCTTGTTTCCCCACTGATGTCGCTGTACATTGCATTCCAGGTGCCGGCAGGCGTTGGTATGTACTGGATTTTGTCCAACCTGTTTATGATGGGACAGACCTTGATTCTCAACAAGTTCTATAATCCGCGCGAGATGGCAGAAAAAGCCAAACGGGAAGCGGAAGAGCGCAGAGAAAAGGAACGCCTGGAAAGAATTGAGGCAAAGAAAAAGGCACGCAGCGGCGATGCGCAGGCACAGGCGCGTGCAAAGAGTCAGAAAGAAATCAATCGTCAGAAATTGGCAGCGGCAAGAAAGGCAGACGCAGAAAAATACGGCGATGTCTATACCGATGTGACCGACGACGATTTGGAATAAGGGTAGGATTTTTCACTGATTATCAGAGGAGGTGTCAGTTTGAAAGAGATCATTACAACCGGTAAAACGGTGGATCTTGCAATTGAAGAGGCGTGCAGACAGTTGCAGACGGCAAGGGAGAAGGTAGAGTTTGAAATCATCGACCTGCCGAAAAAAGGATTGTTCGGACTGAAGACATATCCGGCAAAGGTCCGCGTTTTTGTAAAGGAAAATAAAGAGGAAATGGCAGTGGAGTACATCACTGCTGTTCTGAAGGCGATGGGTGTGCAGGACTTTACCGCAGAGGCAAACCGCGACGGAGAGAACCTGAATATCACCCTCAAGGGCGACGATCTGGGCTTTGTGATCGGCAGACGCGGCGAGACCATCGATGCAATCCAGTATCTGGCAAGCCTGGCGGTCAACCGTCTGGACGGCGATTATATGCGAATCACCATTGACAGCGGCAACTTCCGTGAAAAGCGGGAAAAGACCTTGGAATCGCTGGCAAGACGTTTGGCACGCAATGTAGTCAAGAGCGGTCGCAGCATGACCCTGGAGCCGATGAATCCATACGAGAGAAGAATCATCCATGCAACGGTGGCAACCGTAGAGGGTGCGACCTCTTCCTCCATCGGAGAAGAGCCGAACAGACGGGTCGTTATCAGCTCCACCAATCCGGTCAAAAAGTACAACAATAATTACAAGGGCAAGAAAAAGCCTTATAACAACGGAAAAGGCGGCTACCGCCAGAACTCCCGCCGTCCGCAGGGCGAAGGAAAGAACCAGGACGGTCAGGAAAAGAAACCGTATGTGTTCCGTCCGAACAACAACGGCAAGGACGAAGGCGGAGAGAACCGCAGACGTCCGCCAAGACAGAACTCCTATAACAAGGAAAGACGTTTTGAGGAAAAGCCGGCGGTATCCAACGAGAATATCCGCAGTGAGGTACCGCGCAGCACTGCTCCAAGTGAGGCGCAGGACAAGCCGTTGTACGCAAAGATTGATCTGGAATAAGCAAAAGCAAAATAAAAAACAGCAGCTATGCGGCTGCTGTTTTTTTATTTTGCAGATAATCTTGCAGGTGCAGCAGGAAAAGAGAAACAAAGGGAAAAAGACTGCATAAAAACTTTATTCTTTGCCGCTTTTTTGCTATAATATAAATACCTATGGATAAATTTGAGGGACCGCAGGGGATGCGGTCGGAATATAGAATTGGTTGAGTGAGAAAGGAAGGACCGACCATGAACAGCACAATGGCTCAAGATACAATCGCAGCGATTTCTACGCCGGTTGCGGCAGGAGGAATCGGGATGGTGCGGGTGTCCGGTCCAGATGCCCTGAAGGTAGTGGACAGGGTATTTACAGCGGTTTCGGGTAAGCAGGCAGAGGATACGCCCGGATACCGCGGTCTGTTTGGCAGGGTGCATGACGGGCAGGGGGAGATCGACGAAGCGGTGGTATTTGTTTACCGCGCACCCAAAAGCTACACCGGAGAGGATGTGGCAGAAATCTGCTGCCACGGTGGAATCTACCTGGTACAGCGCACTCTGAGAGCCTGTTTGAACTCCGGAGCCAGAGCAGCGCAGGCGGGGGAATTTACCCGTCGTGCGTTCCTCAACGGGAAGATGAACCTGACACAGGCAGAGGCGGTGGCAGACCTGATTGCCGCACAGGGTCAGCAGAGCGCACAGGCGGCGTTGCAAGCCCGCGACGGAGCCATCTTTCGGAGAATCCATCAGGTGGTGGAAAAGCTGCTGAGCGTTTCCTCTGCGCTGGCTGCGTGGGTGGACTATCCTGACGAGGACATCGACGAGGTTTCCGACGAAAATCTGCGCGCCAGTGTTTATGAAATCTGCGGGATGCTGGAAGGGATTTTAAAGGGATATGACAACGGCAGACTGTTGCGGGAAGGCATCAGCACCGTCATCGTCGGACGTCCCAACGTGGGAAAATCGACCTTGATGAACCTGCTTAGCGGGGAACAGAAGAGCATTGTGACCCAGATTCCAGGAACGACCCGCGACATCGTGGAGGACACCATCCGATTAGGGGAGGTTGTGCTGCACTTAGCCGACACAGCAGGGCTGCGGGACACCGATGACCCAGTGGAGAGAATGGGCGTGGAGCTTGCCAGAAAGCGCCTGAACAGCAGCTATCTGGTGCTGGCGGTGTTTGACAGCTCGGAGGAGCTGTCGGCGGAGGACCTGGAGCTGATTGAAAAAATCAAGGACCGTCCGGTGGTGGCAATCATCAACAAGAGTGACCTGCCGCGCAGAATCGACATCGAGAAAATCCGGGAAAAAATCGGACATCTGGTGCAGATTTCTGCCAGTGAGGGCGAAGGCGTGCAGGCGCTGGAGCAGGAAATCTGCCGACTGCTGAAGCTGGACCAGCTGGACAGCTCGGCGGGTGTGATTGCAAATGAACGTCAACGCAGCTGTGTGGAAGAAGCGTGGAAAACGATGGAGCAGGCAAAGCAGGCGCTGGACGGCGGAGAAACGCTGGATGCGGTGAATGTCTGCATCGACTCGGCAATCGACAGCCTGCTGGAGCTGACTGGTGAACGGGCATCCAATGCGGTCATCGACCAGGTTTTTGAACGCTTCTGTGTGGGAAAATAACCGGACGGAATTCCTGTAAAAGGACACAACGGGAAAAGGTTTGTTGAATGAAGCGGCTGTTTTGCCGGATTGATAAGTCCGAAAGGAAAATTTCGACAGACTTTGACTGACTTTCATAAAAATATCGTTAAGGAGAAACAATTTATGGAATATTATATGGGGGAATATGAGGTTGCTGTCATCGGTGCAGGACACGCGGGCATCGAGGCAGCGCTTGCTGCGGCTCGCCTGGGTGCAAAGACAGCAATCTTTACCATGTCCCTCGATGCAATCGGAAATATGCCCTGCAACCCGTCCATCGGAGGAACTGCCAAAGGACATCTGGTGCGGGAGATCGACGCGCTGGGCGGAGAGATGGGCAAGGCGGCGGATGCCACCTTTTTGCAGAGCAGGATGCTCAATCGAGGAAAGGGACCGGCGGTACACAGCCTGCGGGTGCAGTCGGACCGGGATGCCTACCATCGGGAGATGAAGCGCCGTCTGGAGCAGCAGGAGGGATTGGACATCATCCAGGCACAGGTGTGCGACCTGCGCACCGACGAAACCGGAGCCATCCGCGAGCTGGTGACCCAGCTGGGCGCGGTGTATCGGGTGCAGACAGCAATCATCTGCTCGGGTACCTTCCTGCACGGCAGAATCTATGTTGGGGATGTTTCCTATGAGAGCGGACCGGACGGACTGCACGCAGCAGTCGGACTGAGCGAGGCGCTGGAGCGGTTGGGAATCGGGCTGCGACGCTTTAAAACAGGAACACCGGCGCGAGTCAGACGGGACAGCATCGACTATTCCCAGCTGGAGGTGCAAGCGGGAGATGAGCCAATCATTCCGTTCTCTTTTGAGACGCCGCGGGAAGGGTTAAAAAATCAGGTGGTCTGCCACATCGCCTACACCAACGAAACGACCCATGAAATCATCCGGCAGAATATCCATCGCTCGCCGCTGTACGGCGGAATGATCGAAGGGGTGGGTCCACGGTACTGTCCGAGCATCGAGGACAAGGTGATGCGTTTTTCCGAGAAGCCGCGCCATCAGTCGTTTGTGGAGCCGGTTGGGCTGGATACCGAGGAGATGTATTTGCAGGGATTGTCCTCCTCCTTGCCGGAGGATGTACAGCTGCAAATCTACCGCTCCATCAAAGGATTTGAAAATATTAAAATCATGCGAAATGCCTACGCCATCGAGTACGACTGCATCGACCCGTTGGATTTAAAGGCAACACTGGAATTTATCAAGGTGCCGGGCTTATACGGAGCAGGACAGTTCAACGGAACCTCCGGTTATGAGGAGGCTGCGGCACAGGGACTGATTGCAGGCATCAACGCTGCACGTAGGGTGCAGGGTAAGGAGCCGGTTATTTTGGACCGCGCTTCCAGCTATATCGGAACGCTGATCGACGATCTGGTCACTAAGGGCTGCTCGGACCCGTACCGGATGATGACCAGCCGTTCGGAGTACCGACTGCTGCTGCGCCAGGACAACGCAGACCAGCGTTTGACACCATTGGGACATGAGCTGGGATTGATTAACGAGGAGCGCTGGCAGGCGTACCAGGACAAACAGCAGCAGATTGCGCAGGAGAAAAAGCGAATTGAGAAACTGACCTTTGGACCTTCGGAGGCGCTCAATCGGATGCTGGTGGAGAAGGGAACGGCTGCACTGGAAACCGGAGTCCATGCGTCCGACCTGATTCGCCGTCCGCAGCTGACCTATCAGGATTTGGCTCCATTTGACACCGAGCGCCCACCGCTTGCTGACGAGGTAACCGAGCAGGTGGAGATTCAAATCAAATATGAAGGCTACATCCAAAAGCAGCTGATGCAGGTCGAGCAGATGCGCAAGCTGGAAAGCCGTCTGCTGCCGGAGGACATCTGCTACGAGCAGGTGAGAGGACTGCGGTTGGAGGCAATCGAAAAATTGCAGCGGGTGCGCCCGTACAACATCGGGCAGGCTTCCCGTATTTCAGGGGTCAGTCCGGCAGATATTTCGGTGCTGCTGATTTATCTGAGCAGCCGATGAGTCACACAAACAGTTTTTTGATGTTTCATGTGAAACATTCTGTCGCGGCAGGTCAAAAGAACCGATTTGCCGCAGAAAGGATACAACTATGATCGATAAACAGCTGCTTTTGCAGGGCTGTAAACAATTTGAGATCGAACTGTCGACACAGGCAGCTGAGCAGCTGGACACCTACGCACAGCTGCTGGTGGAGTGGAACGGGAAGATGAACCTGACCGCCATCACCGACCCTCAGGGCATCGTCTTTAAGCACTTTGTGGACAGTCTGCTGCTGCTAAAGGCAGTGGAACTGCCACAGGGGAGCAGCTTGATCGATGTGGGCGCAGGCGCAGGCTTTCCATCCATGCCGGTGAAGATTGCCCGACCGGACCTTGCGGTGACTATGCTGGACAGCTTACAGAAAAGACTGACCTTTTTAGAGGAGGTCAGTCGACAGCTGGAGCTGGACTGCACCTTCATCCACGCCCGCGCAGAGGATGGAGGACGGGAGAAAAAGCTGCGGGAGCGCTTTGACTTTGCAACTGCCCGCGCGGTGGCACACCTGCGGGAGCTGGCGGAGTATTGTCTGCCGTATGTCAAGGTGGGAGGATATTTTGTTGCACTCAAGGGTCCCGGCGCACAGGAGGAGATTGCGGAAAGCAAAAACGCCATTGCGACGATGGGCGGAAAGGTGGAGAAGGTGATGCAGTTCTGTCTGCCGGAAAACAGCACCAGAACGATCGTTGTCATCAGGAAAATATCGCAAACTCCGACATCCTTCCCCAGGACCGCTGCCAAAATGGCAAAAAAACCGATTTTATAAATCGAATCAAGAGCGGAAGGGTCGAAAGGTGACGAACGATTCTGCTGGAAAACAGGCATATTCTGTGCTATGATAGAACCATGGACACGGGCTGCGGGCAACAGATGCTCGGCTCGGTCCATGCCTTTTCTATTCCTATTTTCCTTTCTTTTGCTCGGCGGGTGCGCCGACCCAAAACGCACCTGCAAACTTTTCTGCTCCCATCATATCTCAAATGCCAACATCCGAACGGAGCAAAGTCGCTCCGTTCGGATTGGGATTTGGGAAGGAACAAAACAAGATTGAGGAGGTAAAGGCTGTTATGAAAGCACTGCTTACAAAACAAAAGATGATCAACAAGGTGATCTTGATCCCGGAATATAAAATCAAACCGAATCCTTATCAGCCAAGAAAGGTGTTCGATGAGGAAAAAATTGAACAGCTGGCAACCAGTATTGCACAGTACGGTCTGTTGCAGCCAATCACCGTCCTGCCGATGGAGGATGGAAACTATCAACTGGTGGCAGGGGAAAGAAGATTGCTGGCGTGCAGACGCTTGAAGATGCAGGAGGTCCCTGCTATTTTGACCAGCATGGACGAGGAGAGAAGCAGCGCGCTGGCTCTGGTGGAAAATATCCAGCGGTGCGACTTAAACTACTTTGAGGAAGCAATGGCAATCCAGAAGCTGATGAAGATGGTCGGCTACACCCAGCAGGCGGTGGCGAAAAAGCTGGGAAAAAATCAATCGACCGTTGCCAACAAGCTGCGTCTGCTGCAATTTTCCGAGGAGGTCAGAGAAGCGATTCTGGAGGCAGGGCTAACAGAAAGACACGCCCGCGCACTGTTGAACCTGAATGAACAGGGCGACGAGCTGCTGCTGGAGGCAATCCGAACGATTTCTGCAAAGGAGATGAATGTTTCCCAGACGGAAAAGTACATTGCACAGTTGCAGGGAAAAGAAGAAAAACCGAAGGAAAAAAGATTGTTTGTGGTGAAGGATCTGCGCATCTTTATCAACACCATCGACAAGGCGCTGGAAACGATGAAGCTGTCCGGCATCCAGGCACAGACCCAGATGCAGGAAGAGGAGGACGAATTGGTTTACACCATCCGCATCCCGAAGGAAAGCGCCTATGGAAAGGACAAACAGTAACTCCTTAAAAATAACAAACACAAAAGGCTCCGCCATTCGGCGGAGCCTTTTGTGTTTGTGTTTGTGTTATGAATCTATAAAAGGGTGGTGGATGTCAAAAAAGGTTATTTTGGCTGATAAACGGTGCCGACAAAGAGAGGTGCGTTGTCACCGGACTGGATGGAGAAGAGGAACGGACGGTCAAAGGATAGGTCGATTTCTTCTGTTTCATCGAGCAACAGCGACATCTCGCGAACATCAATCTTGGTGTAGGCGGCAGCTTTACAGCCGTTTTCATCGATTTCTACATGGCTTTCCTGCTGCACGTTGGAAACGGCGATGTTTTCTTTGGAGATGCCGCTTAAATCGGAGGATTCACTGAACAACTCTTCCAGACCGAGCGACTGACAGAGCTTGTTGAGATTGAAGTTGCTGTCAAAGCTGAATTTTGGCAGTTTGAGATGGACTTTTGCCGATTTCTGTGTGGATTCCTCCGGGGAGGAGAGGATTGCTTTCAACGACTGCTCGGTGAGAAGATCGTTGAGTTGCTTTCCTTCTTTGGGAAGGACAAGGCGCATCGACTGTCCACCGACAAAGCCAAGTTCAAAGAGGATGTAATCCTCGGTTTCGTAGTAGGAATGGTGGTCGAAGGTCTGGTTCATATAGGTGGCATCGACCTGGCTGCCGTCGGCAAGGGTGAATTTCTCGGTGGTGTTGTTTGCTGCCTGGAAGGAATCGGACCAGGCTCCTTCAAAGTACAGGGTGTTGATGAGCGAAAGGACCTGCATCGGGTCAGGAGTAAAGGTTGGGTTGAGAAGACCCGCAGTCTGTTCTGAAATCCATTTGGACATGGCATCCGCTGCCGACTGCTTGGAAAAATCGACCGAGTAGGCAGAAGCGTAGAACTGCTCCGCGAGCTTTTTGGAAAAATCCTTCTGAAGAGGGAAATCCTCCTGTACCCAGATGGAGTTTGCCAGCTTGAGGACGTTGCCCTGCTCGGAGGAGTAGTTATAGTTGTAGAATTTGTGGAACTGCTGGTTGGAGGAAGAAATGGTGTCGACACCCAGTGCATCGGCAATCTGCTGTGCTGTCTGACCCTTTGCACCGTTTCCCAGCATGGCAAGGGCGTAGGCAAAGCTGACCGGAGAATAGCTCTGGTTTTCAGTCTGGCTGGTCAGCAGCAGGGAGGAGGTCTTAGCACCAAACTCCTGAAGACTCTGGATGAACTGAGGATCCACCTCGTTTTTCTGTCTGTATTCGTATTTTTCCTCCCAGTCGGTTGGGATTTGAGGCTGTTTGACTTTGTTGATCGGTTGGTCCTCCTCTTTGCTGGTTGCAATCGGCATATTTTTGTTGGAAAGGGTACGGCGTGGACTGGATGCGCTGACCGAAGCAGCGAAAGAAAGAATCATAGCCGCACACAGGGCGATAGACAGCATTTTTTTCATTCTCATGACCTCCTGTAAAAGAAAATAGGAATGACATCGGATACCAGTTCCCAAAAGGGACCTTCTATTCAATAGGTGTACGGTGGGAGGAGATTTATTGCAGGTAAAATCATTTTATTTTTGCTCGGTAAAGGTCGATGTTTCACATGAAACATCAAAACAAGGCGAGCGAACAAGAAGGATGTTTCACGTGAAACGAATTTTGGCAAAAATGAGGAGGATTATGCAGGAAAACAGGATTCATTCTTCCTTTCACCAGAAATTTGTGATATAATCAAACTAAAACAGCGAATATGCTGAAAGGAGGAGCTGCCTTCCCTGAGAGGGCATCGTCTTGAAATATGGGTAAAATTATTGCAGTTGCCAACCAGAAGGGTGGCGTGGGAAAGACCACGACGGTCATCAACCTGATGGCTGGACTGGGAAAAGCAGAAAAAAAATGTTTGCTTGTGGATGCCGACCCGCAGGGAAACTCCACCAGCGGTCTGGGCATCAACAAACGGGATGTCCGTCACTCTACCTATGACCTGTTGACACGGGAGGAAAGAGCGTCAGAAGCCATCCTTCATACAGAATATAAAAATGTGGATTTGATTCCGTCGAGCATGGAGCTGGCGGCAGCGGAGATCGAGCTGGTGGAATTGCAGGACAGAACGATGCAGCTGCGTCAGGCGCTGGTGTCGGTCAAGGATGAGTACGATTATATTATGATCGACTGCCCGCCTTCGATGGGCTTGACCACCCTGAATGCCTTTTCTGCCTGTGACAGCGTAATCATCCCAATCCAGTGTGAATATTATGCGCTGGAAGGATTGTCGCAGCTGATGTCTACCATCAAGCAGGTCAAACGGCTGTACAATCCGGTGATCGAGCTGGAAGGGATTCTGCTGACCATGTATGACCGTCGTCTGAAGCTGACCGAACAGGTGGAAGAGGAGGTCAAAACGCATTTCCCGGACAAGGTGTATAAAACCATCATTCCGCGAAACGTTCGCCTGTCAGAGGCACCCAGCTTTGGGATGCCCGCACTCTACTTTGACCCACATTCCAGAGGCTCGAGAGCCTATCAGGAGCTGACAAAAGAAATTTTGAAGAAATACCGCAACCAGAAATAAGGAGGGGACGGACAGATGACAAGAGCAAAAAGGAGCGGACTTGGCAAAGGTCTGGATGCCTTATTTATGGACAACGACACCAACGATACCGGTGTGGTGACCCTGCGTTTGAGTCAGATCGAGCCAAACCGAGAGCAGCCGCGTAAGGTGTTCAATGAGGAAGCGCTCAACGAGCTGGCAGATTCCATCCGCGAGCATGGCGTATTGCAGCCGCTGCTGGTCCGTCCGCTGCCGGGCGGCGTCTATCAGCTGGTGGCAGGAGAAAGACGCTGGAGAGCCAGCCGGATGGCGGGCTTGCAGGAGGTTCCGGTCGTCATCCGTGAGATGGATGAAGAACAGGCGATGGAGATTGCGCTGATTGAAAACCTGCAAAGGGAGGACCTCAACGCAATCGAGGAAGCCAGCGGGTACAAGCTGCTGATGGAGCGGTACAACATGACACAGGAGCAGGTAGCCAAAAGGGTCGGAAAATCCCGACCGGCGATTGCCAATGCACTGCGTCTGCTCAATCTGCCGGAGCCGGTGCTGGAGATGGTGGAAGAAGGGGAGGTTTCCCCCGGTCATGCGCGCGCTTTGCTCTCCTTTGATGACCCACAGCGGATGATGGATGTGGCGCAGAAGGTACGAACCGGAAAATATTCGGTGCGCGACATCGAGCGAATGAGCAAGGAGCAGGAAGAAAAGGAGAAAAAATCTGCGGAGGAAAAACCGCAGCTGTGGGGAGCGCAGGCTTCCATCTTCACCGAGCTGGAGCTGGCATTGACCAGCGAGCTGGGACGAAAGGTCAAGGTGGTGTGCAGCGGCAAGGACGCAGGAGGCAGTTTACAGCTGCAATTCTTCGATGAAGAGGACCTGCGACAGCTGGCACAGAAGCTGACCAAGGAGTAAAGAGATGGAATATGAATACAAGGTCGTGCCTGTTCAAAACGAGGTGGGCTTTGATTTTAACAAGAAATGTGCCCGTTTGGAGGAGCAGATGAACCGGCTGGGAAAAGAGGGCTGGAGATTTTGCACCTTTGGTAACGGGGTCATGGTTTATCTTCGAGAAAAACAACAGCTGAAATAGCGACAGGATTTTAGAGGCGAAGCGAGAAAGATGGGCTTCGCCTCTTGGATTTGCAAATCCACTATTTATAATTTCACAAATATGAAATTATAAATAGAAATTTGTTTAAATTTTAAAAAGGAGGAAGCTTTTTGGAAGGGATTGACCAATTTGAACAGTCCTTTATCGTGGGACAATATGAATGTGACTGCAACGGAAGGATGAAAGCGGGAGCGCTGCTTTCGCAGACGCAGGCAATCAGCACCAACCATTGCAATGCCATCGGCTGGACGATCGAGCTGTATCATCGAAACCACATGGTTTTTCTGCTGGCAAAGACCTCTTTGGAGGTATACGGCGAGATTCGTGTGGGAGATCATATCCGCATGGTGACCCACCCATCCCGACCGAACCGGGCAATTTATAATCGCTATACTTCTTTCTATAACGAACAGGGAGAGGAGGTGGCAGCGCAGGACAGCAAATGGGTCATGGTAGACACCGAAACCCACAAGATTCTGCGGGAGCCTCCGGCAGAGATGGAGGTGCCGTTCCATCTGGATGCGACGAAGGAGCATGATTTCTCCATCCCAAAGGTGCGGGATGCACAGCAAACTGCGACCGAGCGGGTGACCTATTCCCGCACCGATGACAACGGGCATTTGAACAACACCCATTATGCCGACATCATTCTGGATAACCTGCCGTTTTCTGCTACGGTGGACAGAAGGATGAAAAAGCTGGTTATCAATTATCATAATGAGGCAAAGATGGGCGAGGAGCTGGCGGTTTTTACAAAGGAGTTTGAGGAGGAGCAACAGCTGAAGTATTATGTCAGCGGCAAACTTCCTTCCGGCAAGACCTGTTTTGAATCTTTAGCAGTTTTTGAATAGCCGAATGGGTGGTATCCGATCCGTGTGTTTTGCTTTGTAGGATACCACCTCTTTATTGAGCAGGAAGAAAAAATAAAGAAGCTTAAAAATGATTTGGCAAAAATTTGAAAAAAGGAGTTTGCGAAAGAGATTTTGCAGCCAACAGCAAATTTAGAGCATTAAAAAAGCGCGTATTTAAGCCAATTTTTCAGAGAAAAGGAGAAAAGAAAAATAAATATAATTTTTTTTGAAAAAAGTGTTGACAAACAGGAATTTGTATAGTATAATTTTGTTCGTTGGTTACGGCACTTCACTTCGCCGGTCAATCCAAAGATATGGCGGCATAGCTCAGCTGGCTAGAGCATTCGGTTCATACCCGAAGTGTCGATGGTTCAAATCCATTTGCCGCTACCACTGTTAAAATTCTGCGTTAGCAGATTTTATATAGGTCCGGCCCGTTGGTCAAGCGGTTAAGACACCGCCCTTTCACGGCGGTATCGCGAGTTCGATTCTCGCACGGGTCACCAGTAAAACGGATTCCGAATTTTCGGAATCCGTTTTTTTGCGTACCCCACTTTTTTCGCATCAATCAGCCAACCTTCGACGGGAAGACAAAACTCTGAAAGAAACTTTAAAAAATACCCATATATTTTTAAAACTCTGAACAGGCATATCCTGTACACTAAAAGAAATGTGGACAAACAAGATGAAAGGAGATGATGGTTTGCTTGAAGTAACCAATCTGAGCAAACGCTACGGACAAAAGCAGGCGATCGACGGTATCAGTTTTTCCATCAGGCAGGGAGAGGCTGTGGGATTTTTAGGAGTCAACGGAGCGGGAAAAAGCACCACGATGAATATTCTGACCGGTTACCTTTCTGCCAGCGACGGAGAGGTGGTCGTTGATGGAGTGGACATCCTGACCGAGCCGCTCAAAGCAAAGGCGAAAATCGGATATCTGCCGGAGCAGCCGCCGCTGTATCTGGATATGCAGGTCATCGAGTACCTGCGGTTTTTGTATGAATTAAAAAAGGTGAAAAAGAATCCCAACATCAAACAGACACAGCAGGAGTATCTGGAGCAGATCATGGAGCTGGTGAAAATCAAAGAGGTGTCCGAACGGGTGATACGAAATCTTTCCAAGGGTTACCGTCAAAGGGTGGGATTGGCGCAGGCGCTGGTGGGTGACCCGCAGCTGCTGATTCTGGATGAGCCGACAGTGGGACTGGACCCGGCGCAGATCATCGAAATCCGCCAGCTGATCCGCCAGCTTGCCAAAACCAGGACGGTGCTGCTGTCCTCCCATATTTTATCGGAGGTGCAGGCGGTGTGCGACCGCATCATTATCCTGCATCAAGGGCATATCGTCGCTGATGCAAGCCAGGAAGAGCTGACCGGTCAAATGGGCGGGCAGATGCAGCTTCAGCTGGAGGTGGAAGGAAACAGCAAAACGGTTCTGGAAACACTCAGGAAAATTGGTGGCATCGCAGAGGCACACCGGCAGGAAGAAAAGCAGTACCTGCTCCACTTGGAGGAAGGCTGCAAAAGTGAGGCGGTCCGTCGGGAAATCTTTAAAGCCTTCAGCCGCCTGTTTGAGCGCGACGGCAGTTGCCTGCTGCTTTCGATGCAGGAAAAAGGTCGTACACTCGAGGAGGTCTTTATGCAACTGACAGCACAGGATGCTCTTGCAAGTGAGCAGGAGCAGCCGCAGACCGAAAATGAATCAGAAAAAGAGGAGGGGAAAATCGATGGCAGCCATTTATAAACGGGAGATGCACTCCTATCTGACCTCGGCGGTCGGTTATGTGTTTTTGGCGGTGTTTTTTGCTATTTCCGGTTACTACTTTTTTGCCACCTCTTTGGTCAGCAATTCTACCGACCTAAGCTATGTCTTTTCCAACCTGTTTTCCATTGCCATCTTTCTGGTGCCGCTTTTGACGATGAAGCTGTTCAGCGAAGAACGAAAGCAAAGGACCGAGCAGCTTTTGTTTACGGCGCCGGTGCGTTTTACCGGCGTGGTGCTGGGGAAATTTTTTGCCAGCTTGACGATGTATCTCTTGGGGATGTCGGTCACTCTGGTCTATTTTCTGGTGATGTGTGCCTTTCGGGTCCCAGATGTGGCGGTATTCGCAGGAAACTTTCTGGGACTGCTGCTGCTGGGAGCGGCGCTGTGTGCCATCGGCATCTTTATTTCTGCTTTGACCGAGAGCCAGGTGATTGCGGCAGTGGGTTCGCTTGCCATCGGGATGTTTTTGCTGTTTGCCAACAGCTTTACACCGGTGGTGTCCAACCAGCTGCTCAACAAGGTGATGGACGCCATCTCCTTTTATGACCACTACCTGAGCTTTACCAGAGGTTTGATCCATCTGTCCGACCTGACCTTTTTTATCAGTGTGACCGTTCTGTTTTTGTTTTTGACCGTTCGGCATCTGGAACGCCGCAGGATTTCATAGGAAGGAGGGCTGGACTGTATGAAAAAAGAAAAAACCAACCGACCAAAGCAGCCGATGAACCGAAGAAAAAAATATCTTCTGCTTTCGGGAACGACCACCCTTTTGATTGTAGTTGCACTGGTGCTGGTCAATCTGCTAACCATTTACATCACCGACCGTTATCCTGTCAGCATCGACTTGACGCCGCAGAAGGTCTTTGGGCTGACCGAGCAGTCGAAGGAGTACCTGTCCAAGCTGGAACAGCCGGTTTCCATCCAGGTGATGACCAATGAGGATACCTTTATTGCCAGCGGGGATTATTATGTGCAGGCAAATCAGGTGATTCAGGAGTATGAAAAATATTCCGACCAAATCTCGCTGGAATATGTGGACTTGCTGCAAAATCCCAGCCTTGCCTCCCAATATGAGGATGTGCAGATTGGGGACATCATTGTTTCCAGCGGCAATCGCACCCAGACGCTGACCGCCTATGACCTGTTCAACGTCGAGTCCGGCTCCTACTATGGAAGCTACATCGCCTCCTCCAAAGCGGAGCAGGCGATGACCTCTGCCATCCTGAATGTGACCTCCACCGAGCAAATCCAGGTGGCGCTGCTCAGCGGACACGGGGAGCAGACGATGGAGGGCTTGAACCAGCTGCTGCAAAGCAACAACTTTGCAGTGAGCAGCATCAATCCTGCTGTGGAGGAAATCGGGGAAGAGGTAGACGTCCTGCTGTGGATTGCACCCATCAATGACCCGGATGAGCAGGTGCTAGAGCGGCTGGAGCGATTCCTTTCGGAGAATGAGGAAAAGACGCTGCTGTACTTTGCAGACACAACGCAGCCGCAGTTGAGCAATCTGGAAAGCTTTTTGGAGCGGTGGGGAATACGCGTGCAGTCAAACTCAATCATCGAAACCGACAACCGGAAAATCATCAATATGAATCCCTATTTTTCCACCAGCCAAATCAGCAATCTGACCCTGACCGATACAATGACCGACACCAGCATTCCTATCACCATGCCGTTTGCCCGTCCGCTGGAGCAGGTGTTTGAGAGCAACATGGAGCTTAACACCACCGTCCTGCTGCAATCGAGCGAGAGCGCATCGGTCATCCCATATGGAATCAGCGACGAACAGCTGGAAAATTGGACACCGGAGGAATATGGACCCTTCCCGCTGGCAATCCTTTCCGAGAAGAGCTTTGAGGATGGAAAGTCCAGTCGGGTGGCAGCATTTGGTTCAGCAGTGTCATTGAGCGATTCTCTGCTGAGCAGCGGTTCGTTCTGCAATTCGGACTACTACCTTTCGGTGCTGAACACCCTGACCCATCGGGAGAATGTCATCTCCATCCAGTCCAAGACATTGGGAGGGCAGGAGCTGGGACTGAACACCGCGCAGGTATTTCTCATTGGAAGCGGATTTATGATTGTTCTTCCAATCGTTACCCTGTGCTGCGGGCTTTACCTCTGGCTCAAGAGAAAAAATGCCTGATGGCAGAAAAGCGGAAAGGAAGGGACGCAGATGAAAAAGCAGAGGATGGTCCTGCTGGGCAGTCTGGCGTTGGTGATTTTGCTGTCGGTGGTTCTGATTATTTTGATGACCAGCCCGCAGCAGGAGCAGCCGCAGGAGTCTAGCCAGACAGACCAGCAGCAGGAGCTGGAGCTGCTGTCGATGACGGTGGAGCAGATCAATACCATCTCGGTCGAAAATCCGGCAGGCGGCTTTGTCCTGGTCAACCAGGGAAGCGGATTTGTTGTGGAAGGCTATGAGGAGGTGGCGACCTCCAGCATCAACGTCAACAATCTGACAGCCAATTTTACCTCCCTTCAAGCAAAACGTCTGCTTCTTTCGCAGGAGGAGCTGACTTTGGGCAGCTCAAACGAGCAGCTTGAGCAATACGAATTGGATAATCCACAGTACAGTATCCAAATCGTAACAACCGACGGCAACACAGAAGAGCTGTTTTTAGGTAATTCAGCGCCGGATGGCAGCAGCATCTATGCGCTGTATCAGGATGCGGTCTATCTGTTGGATGACCGGTTGCTGGACAGCGTATCAAAAGGCAGCCTCTCCTTTCTGGACAATCAAATCACCGACCTTGAGCCGGAGTATGAGAAAGCCATCATCACCTTGTCCGGCACAGTGCGCTCCTCTCCGGTGACACTGGAGATTCAGACGAAGGAGCAGACGACCGAGGAGGAAGAGGAGCAGTTGGTGGTTTCGTCGGCAGAAAAAATCTACACGATGACCACTCCGTTGATTCAGACCATCAGCGAAGAATCAGCTGCGCAGGTGACCGAAGGATTGTTTTCTTTGTATGGCAATTCGGTGATAGCAGTTAAGCCGACCGCACAACAGATGGCGGAGTATCGGCTCGACGAGCCTTACTCGGTCGTTTCGATGCAGGTGGATGGAGTCCATGCCTTTACCTTGCGGACCTCGGAGCCGGATGCAAACAACTATGTTTATCTGATGCGGGATGGCTCGCCGCTGGTGTATCTGGTGTCTGCCAGCCGTCTAAGCTGGCTGGAGGTGCAGGCGGAGCAGCTGACCCAAAGCATCTATCAGCCGTCGGAGCCGGAAGAGATTGCGCAGCTGCAGATCATCTCCCCACAGGGAAGCTATGATTTTGTGGTGGAGGCGGTCGAAGGAGAGGATGACGAGCAGGTCACCTGCAACGGTCAGCCGGTGGATCGTGAGCTGTTTGACAAGTTGTATCAGGCAGTGACCTCCATCCCACCGGAAAGGATGAGCAGCGGTCAGCCCGAGCTGGAGCCTGCGCTGACTATGACCGTTTCCTATCGGGACAGCAGCCGACCGGAGGACCGATTTGAACTGATTCCAAACGGCAGCGGTTCGGTCTACCTGCGGCTGAATGGAAAGATTCGTTATACCGCTTCGCAGCAGTTGGTCTACCAAATCTTGCAAAACTGCCAGCAGGTGCTGGAAGGAAAGGAAGTTTCTTCGCTGAGCTAAGCCTATCGAATGGGAAGAGAACGGGCGACCGATTATGGTATCGGTCGCCCGTTTTTGCTATATTTTGTATAAATAAGATGATATAATACAAAAAGGAAAGACAAGAACTATACAAAAACAAAATAATATAGAAAAATCAACAAAACGGATAATAAATTTGCATCTTTTTGTTTTCATAGCAGGACAAACTGTGGTATAGTGAAAACAAAGAACGCGGAGAGGATGAACAGATATGGACATGATAGAAACGCTGGCAAAGGAGCTGTCGATTGGGCGGCAGCAGGCAGAAAGCGCGGTGCGGCTGCTGGATGAGGATAACACCATTCCCTTTATCGCGCGGTATCGCAAGGAGGTCACAGGCGGTTTGGATGACACCGTGCTGCGCGCTTTGGAGGAGCGGATGCGGTATCTGCGCAGCCTGCAAAAACGCAGGGAAGAGGTGTTCGCCCTCATTCAGGCAAGCGGGAAGCTCAATGAGCAGCAGCTGAATCAGGTCGAGGCAAGCTTGCAGCGTGCCAACCTCCTTTCGGAGGTGGAGGACATCTACCGTCCCTACAAGCAGAAGAGAAAGACCCGCGCTTCGGCGGCAAGAGAGAAGGGTCTGGAGCCGTTGGCGCAGTTTTTGCAGGCGCAGCGGCAGGGCAGCTCGCTGGAACAGGAGGCACAAAAGTTTATCGACCCGAAAAAAGGGGTGGAGGATGCTGCACAGGCGATTGCCGGTGCGCAGGACATCTTGGCAGAGCAGCTGAGCGATTCCCCGCAGGTTCGGGCAAGATTGCGGGATTATCTGCAAAAAAATGCGCGGATTTTGACAACTATTGGTACAAAAGAAAATAAGATATACAAAATGTATTCGGATTACAGCGAATCCATCGGAAAAATCCCCTCCCATCGGGTGCTTGCCATCGACCGCGGAGAGCGGGAGGAGGCGCTGAAGGTGAGTCTGGAGGTAGACTCGCAGGCTGCGCTTCATCTGCTGGAGCAGGAGCTGATTCGAAAAAACTCTCCGTTTGCAAAACAACTGCGGGAGGTCTGCGAGGACAGCTACAAACGGCTGCTGTTTCCATCGTTGGAACGACAAATTCGGGCGCAGCTGACCGAGCGTGCTGATGCGCAAGCCATCGGGGTGTTTTCGGAAAACCTGAAAAACCTGCTGATGCAGCCGCCGGTCAAGGGAGCGGTGACGATGGGGTTTGACCCTGCCTATCGAACCGGATGCAAGATTGCGGTGGTGGATCCCACCGGAAAGGTGCTGGATACGACAGTGGTTTATCCGACCCCGCCGGCAAACAGGACAGAAGAGGCAAAAAAGATGCTCTCGCAGCTGATTCAAAAGTATGGGGTGACGGTGATTGCCATTGGAAACGGGACCGCCAGCAAGGAGTCGGAAATCTTTGTGGCGCAGCTGCTGGGAGAGCTGAATCCCAAATTACAGCACAAGGTATCCTACATGGTGGTCAGCGAGGCGGGCGCCTCGGTCTATTCGGCGTCCGAGTTGGGAGCAAAAGAATTTCCGCAGTTTGATGTTTCCCTGCGCAGCGCCGTTTCCATTGCGCGGCGGTTGCAGGACCCGCTGGCAGAGCTGGTGAAAATCGACCCGAAGTCGATTGGGGTCGGGCAGTATCAGCATGATATGCCGGCAAAGGAGATGGATGTTGCTTTGGGAGGCGTGGTGGAGGACTGTGTCAACCGGGTGGGTGTGGATTTGAACACTGCCAGCCAGTCGCTGCTGTCCTATGTGGCAGGCATCAACCAGACGGTAGCGAAAAACATTGTCAGCTACCGGGAGGAGAGCGGCAGCTTTACCAAGCGCAGCCAGCTGATGAAGGTTTCCAAATTGGGAAAGAAGGCGTTTGAGCAATGTGCGGGATTTCTGCGGGTGCCGGAGAGTGAAGAACCGCTCGATCGCACCGGCGTCCATCCCGAGAGCTATCCGGCTGCCAAAAAGCTGCTGACCCTGTGCGGTTATCAGACACAGGATTTGCTGGAAGGCAAGCTGGAGCAACTGGCACAGCGGGTAGCACAGATGGGACAGGCGCAGGTTGCACAGCGCATCGGAGTAGGAGAACCGACCCTGCGGGATATGGTCGCCGAGCTGAGCAAGCCGGGACGGGACCCAAGGGACGAGCTGCCAAAGCCGCTGTTGCGCACCGATGTGATGGAGATGAGCGACTTGAAGGAAGGGATGGTGCTGACCGGAACGGTGCGCAACGTCACCGACTTTGGCGCGTTTGTCGATATTGCCGTCCATGAGGATGGGCTGGTGCATATCTCGCAGATTTCCAAACGGCGCATCTCCCATCCGTCTCAGGTACTCAAGGTCGGGGACATCGTACAGGTAAAGGTGCTGGAGGTGGATCTGGAGCGCAGACGCATCTCATTGACGATGAAGGACCTGTAAGAGAAGAAGAGGACAAAAAGAAAAGGAGGGATGGACCTTGACCACACAGCGTTTGCCGGAAAGGGCGCTGCTGTACTGGCGCATCCGGCTGTTGATTGGCTGTTTGGTACCGGCGCTGCTGGGCGGATTTTTATATTATACGGCGGCAAAGCTTTTTACCATCCTGACCCTGATCTGGATGGCAGTGTTTGTGTTGCTGTGCTTTGTGTATTATCCGATGTATCATCACTGTTATAGCTATTCGGTCGGCGGAAAGCAGATTCGAGTCAGCAGAGGAGTAGTCTACAGTCAGACCGATGTGGTGTATGTCCGAAATTTGCAGTACACTACCCTGAGCCAGACACCGCTGCAACGGCTGATGGATCTAGCGACCCTGCGGCTGCACGCAGCAGGAGGGGTGGTGCAACTGTACTGCATCCCATACGAGGAAGCAAGGCTGCTGCGCATACAGTTGGGAAAAAAGATGGAGGTGGAGTATGCAGCAGGCGACGACCATTAAACGGTTCCGCTCCCATCCACTGTATATTGTCAGCATTTTGTGGAAGTATCTGTTTATTCTGTTGGTGCCGGTGATTCGAGGACTGTACTATGTGATTATCAACAGCTTCTCGTTGGAGAACGGGTTTCAGTTTGCGGTCAACATTTCCAACTGGGCAAAGGGTGCATGGATGGATATTGTGTTTCTGCTGGCATTTTTGTCGTTGGGTGTTTTGCTGTGGCTAAGCTTTACCATTGAGGTATCGGAGGAAGGGTTGCTGATTAAACGCGGGGTATTGAAACGGGAGGTGCGCTTCCTTCCGGTTTCCAGGTATAACTGCCTGAGTGTGGTGTCACCGATGAGCGTGCGCCTCTTTGGCGGAGTGTATCTTCGGGTGGATACACCGGGAGGAGGACTGAAACAGGCGGATTTGCTGATGCTGCTGCGGACAAAGGATTGCAGACAGATCATCAAGCTGTTGCAACTGCCGGACAGTCTGGAGCAGCCGGCACACACCAGAAGCTATACACCGAAGAACCGATATGTGTTTGTGCTGGCAATGGTGACCTCCAACTCCTTTGCAGGTGTTTTGTTGATTTCCACCTTCGTAACGCAGGCGGGCAACATTCTGGGAGAGCAGTTTTCCGAGATGCTGTACGGCACCTTTGAAAATGTGACCAGAACGCTCGCCTTCGGAGTGCCGCCGGCTGCCTTTGCGCTGGCGTGTATTTTGTTCTTTGGTTATCTGTGTGCCTTTGTGGTCAGCCTGTCCCGACACGCAAACTTCCATGTGATTCGGCGGAAAAATCTGCTGGAGGTGCGGGCAGGTCTGCTGACCAAACGCTCCTACCGGATTGCGGCGGACAAGATTGCCTATCTGGATATTCGCCGCTCGCTGCTGACCTGCCTGCTGGGGGTATACTCTATTTTTCTGTCCACAGTGGGATATGGAAAATTTAAGGATGACGTGTCAGCTTTGATCCCCTGTGTGCGGAAAAAACAGCTGGAGCGCAGCTTGCAACTGCTGTTGCCCGAATATCATCTGTCTCAAAGGACAGCAAAGCCGAGCCGTCTGCGGTCAGCCGGAAGATATATCTGGCGTTCGGCAGCGTTGCTGGGATTGGTTTGGGCAGGGCGGTGGCTGCTGCTGGGACTGTTTCCGAACTGGGAGCAACTGATTCGTTGGGTCAGCTTTATGGCAACCTTTCCGCTGGTATGGTTGTTGGTGGTCAAGGTCATCGACCTGTTTACAGCGGGGGTGTCCTACGAACGGGGCTGTTATACCCTGCGATATTCCAAGGGGTTTTCTCTTCATCAGGTCATTATCCGACCGGAGCGGATTGTAAAGCTCAAGGTGAGTCAGAGCATCTTTCAAAAAAGAAAGGGCAGGTGTGATTTAAGGCTCTTTTCCTATGGAGAAGGAAGAAAGATTCATCATATCCGGGATTTGGAGCAAAAGCAGGTGGAGCAACTGTTTGATTGTAGGGAAGAATCTGCCGACAAGAAGGATAGCCAGAAGCTTTCTGAAAAATAAAGCGAGGGACATCCCCTTTGGATTTGAAGGAAATGAGGAAAAAGCTTCGTTTCCTTTCATAGACAGAAGGAGGGATGGACGGTGAAAGGGAAGGGATTGGCAGTGGCGGTGATGATTGCCTGCTTGCTGACCGGCTGTGTGCGTTATGATGGCAGCCGCATCGGAAACGAAAGCCAGCTGTCGATGGAGTACCGTGTCTTTAACGGAGGCGACCAACAGGAGCTATCCTTAAAGGCAGGGGACATCATGCAGGGCAGCGTGGAAAGAAGGAAGGGAAGCCTTCGTATCAGGCTGTGCAGACAGGAGGAGAAGGAGCCGGTGTTCGAGATGGAAAATCCGGCGAGTGGTTCTTTTTCTGTCGAGATTGAAGAGGACGGCAGATATATCCTGTATATAGAAGGAAAAGGAGCTGCGGGAAGCTTTCAGTTTATCAAAGAGGAATAATCAGAAAAAAAGAGGACTTTCGACCGGACGACGGCAGAAGGTCCTCTTTTTTGCGTGGCATGGGAGATAAACAGAAAATGGCTCAGGAGCAGAACAGGTGCTGCCCAATGCGGGTGATGACCGGACGGGAGCGAATCCAACGGTTAGAGGTTTTGTCGGGATTGTAATAGTAGAGAGCGCCGCCGGTGGGGTCGGAGCCATTGAGGGCATCCCGTGCAGCGCGGCGGGCAGAGTCGGTGACCGCTTCATTGATCTGACCGTCGGTGATGGCGGTGAAGGCTCCGGGCTGGTAGATGACGCCGGAGATGCTGTCGGGGAAGGAGGAGGATTCCACCCGATTGAGGACAACGGCACCGACAGCGACCTGACCGATATAAGGTTCTCCGCGGGCTTCGGCGGAGATGATGCGGGCAAGCAATTCCAAATCGGCATTGGAAACAGATGCGCCGGAGGAAGAGGAGGAAATGCCAATCAGTTCGAGGGTTTTCCGGTCGGCGACGCCGGTAGCGGACAGACCGTGCTTTTTCTGGAAGCGTTTGACCGATTCGGTGGTCTGGGAGCCGTAATAGCCGGTGACCTCGCCGGAGAAGTAACCCCAGGATTTGAGTCGGGTCTGTATTTTGCTGACCTCCTCTCCGCGAGAGCCGTACTGGGATAGGACGTCAACGGCAGGTTGAGAAGAAGGCAAGGGGGAAGTGTGGAAAAAAGCAAGACAGACGATGCAGAGGTTAATGAGCATGAGCACCGCCAGGCGGAAGAGGTTGGAGGCTTTTTCTCTGGAAATCATAAAATCTCTCCTTTGGGGATGATTGATGGATACAACCATCATTTTTTCCGCTTGTGGCGGATTTATCCGCTGATGGAAAAAGTTTTTAAAAAGCAGTGGGGAACCGAGAAGGGGAGGAGGGCATAATGTAACAATAGAAATCAAAGAAGGAGTGGTTGTAATGGAATGGATTTGGATGCTGGGGATTATTGCGGTGGCAATCGGCGCAGCGGTAGGAATGGAATGGTATCAGAGAAGATGCCGAAGAAGGAAGAGAGGGTGGCGGATCGAAGATAAGGCGATTCGGTTTGGAGAGGAGGGATATATTGAAGGGGTGGTGCCGATTGGGAAGGTGAAGGCACTGGCAAGGTTTTATCTCATGCAACATTCGGAAGAAAATCTGACGTTACAACAGGCAGAAAAACGAATAGAGGAGAGATTGCAAAGTTATATCAGAGAAGGAAAAGAGGAAAAAAGGTCCATTTAAGGGGATTTTTCGCAGGTTTTCCTGTTTTTTCAAAAAAAGTCAAAAAAAGATGAAAAAAGGTGTTGACAAAAGGAAGCCGGCGTGGTATTATAATTGAGCTGTCTGAGAGCGGCACACCAGAGCGGTCCGATAGGAACCCAAACGGTGAGCCAGTCAGGAAATTTCGAGAGGCTGAGCCAAAGCGGTTCAAAAAAATCTTGAAAAAAGAGCTTGACAAACTCAAAATGACATGCTATAATAAATAAGCTGTTTCGATGAAACGCATTGATACAGCGAAGCAAATTTGGTCCTTGAAAATTGAACAACATGATAAGCAAAAACAATCGTAAGATTGCAAAGAATCAAGTTAATTTCTTTGAAGCTTAATGTACTTTTACAAACGCAAGTGATTTCGTTTGGAGTAATAAGTTTCAAACTTTTTATATTAAGATTGTATTGACCGAAAGGTCATTATGATACCATAATATCTAAGAGTTTGATCCTGGCTCAGGACGAACGCTGGCGGCGCGCCTAACACATGCAAG